>OFOU01000751.1_pt1 | contig 23805 bp, 20 predicted proteins | sample 1542061 | NCBI WGS metagenome assembly OFOU01 (sample SAMN04209239, study PRJEB22552) | human gut metagenome | biome: gut; material: feces | host: Homo sapiens | place: USA: Oklahoma
TAAATTGGGTGTTGAGTATGACGAGTGGCTTGGTACTGGTACTGCTGGGATTATTCGAGGTAAGGATGCAAAGAGAACTATAGCTTTTAGAGCGGATATCGACGGACTTATGACTGAGTGCGGTGTGCAGCATCTTTGTGGGCACGATGGACATACTTCAATTCTTTTAGGGCTTGTTGAGTATGTTAATGAAAATAAGGATAAGTTAAACGATAATTTTGTGTTTATTTTCCAGCCAGCAGAGGAAGGACCTGGAGGTGGAGAGCCTCTTGTCAAAGAAGGTATTTTGAAACATTATGGAGTTGACCAGATTTATGGACTTCATATTTATCCAGAAATTCCTGAAGGAAAAGTTGGTATTAGGGAAGGATATTTCCTTTCTCAGATTGGTGATTTTGAGATAGATATTTACGGAAAGAGCAGCCATGGAGGTTCTGCTCCAGAAGCGGGGATAGATGCGATTACAATTTATGCGTCTTTAGTTAGCAGTATGCAGACTATTGTTTCGAGAAATATTAGTCCAATAGACAATGCAGTTGTTAGTATTGGGAAGGTTGAAGGTGGTTCAAGAAGAAATATTATCGCTGAACACGTTCATCTTGAGGGGACTATTAGATGCTTTAAACCAGAAGTTTATTCAAAGATTAAGGAGAGATTTTATGAAATTACGGACGGTTTTTCAAAGGCGTTTAATTGCGAGATTAAGGTAACTATTAGAGATGATTATCATCCTGTAAACAATAATTCTGAGCTTTGTGAGGAGTTTATTGAGGCTGTTGGCGATGACAAAGTTGAGATTTTGGATCCTTTGATGATTGCAGATGATTTTTCATATTATCGGGAAGAAGTACCAGGAATTTTCTTTATGCTAGGTGCAAGAAACGAGGAAAAAGGATTTGTAAATGGGCTTCATAATTTGAGATTTAACTTTGATGAAAAGATATGTGTAAATGCTTTAGATGCCTATGTTTCAATGCTTGAGTACAAAGGCTCAATGGATAAATAGATTTTAGAAAAGATTGTGTAAAGATGTTTGGTGGTGAGATTATGGAAGAAAAAAATTGCGTATGTAATGGAGAATGTTTAGATAAAGTAATGTATTTAAAGGACAGTGTGTACGATTATAGAAAGAATTTGCACTGTATTGCTGAGGAAGGGCGAGTTGAGTTTAAGACTTATGATTATATAAAATCTGTTTTGGACGGACTTGGTTTAGAGAGTAAGAAATGGCTAGAAACAGGGCTTGCAGGAATTATAAAAGGTAAAGATGCACAAAAGACTGTTGCATTTAGAGCAGATATCGACGGACTTATGTCTAAGGATGGAACTGTTAAGCACCTTTGTGGACATGACGGTCATATGTCTATACTTTTAGGGCTTATCAAGTATGTAAACGACAATAAGGATAAGTTAAAGGATAACTTTGTGTTCATATTCCAGCCTGCAGAGGAAGGGCCTGGTGGATCTGAAGATATGGTGAAAGACGGAATTATAGAGTATTACGGAATTGATGAGATATACGGACTTCATGTAAATCCGTTGCTTGATGAAGGCGTAATAGGAATTAAAAAAGGGTCTATGATGGCGGGGACAATAGATTTTGAGATAAATATTGTGTCTAAGAGTGCACATGGTGCAATGCCTCAAAATGGTATCGATGGAATTGTGATTTCTGCTGAGGTAATTAACTCACTTCAGACTATTGTTTCGAGAAATATTAGCCCAATAGACAGCGCAGTTATCACAGTTGGTAAGATAAGAGGTGGAGCTAGAAGAAATATTGTCGCTGAAAATGTGTCTTTAGAGGGAACTGTGAGATATGCAAAGGACGAGGTTTACGCAAATGTGCTTGATAGAATGAAGAAGATTTGCGAATTTACCGCAGCTAAGTATGATTGTAAGATTGAGATGAGTGTTTGCAATGAGTGTCGGGCTGTGATAAATGACGATAATTTGTATCAAGAGTTTAAAGATGCTTTTAAAGGGGATAATGTTGTGGAACTAGATTTCCGGATGGGTGCAGAGGATTTTGCATTCTTCCAGAGAGCAGTGCCAGGATTTTTCTTCAATGTAGGTACGAGAAATGAGGAAAAAGGATTTACTGCGGGACTTCACAATGAACAGTTTGACTTCGATGAAAAGATAATTTTAAATGGGGTTGAAGTGTATAGAAAATTAATGGAATATAAAAATATGATATAAAAATAGATGGCTGTTGTAAGGATTTTGATGAGTCAAGACTTAACACAATTACTCGCGCTCCAGGCTTCAGCGCCACGCCCATTTATGTAACACATTTATATGTTACGTGGCGCTTGCAGTATTGTCGATGCGAGCTTCTTGTGTTTAAGTCTTATATTGACTCAATACAAAATCCTTACTAACAGCCATTTTTATTTTTCTACATATAATTTATATGAGATGAGTTGCATGACGCTTGTAGTGTTGTAGTGTTTTTTGGCTATTACCCTCTTTTTTTATGAAGGAATATGTTTTATAGTTCATTAAATTTGTATAAGTGAGTGTGGAGTATGTGGCGCGTATAGTATTTTTTATGATATAATATACTTTATGCTATAATGGTTAGAAATGTTGAGTTTGAGGTATATACTATGTATGAGTGTGGATATTTTTTGCGCAATTGTTTATATTTCAAGTTTTGATATTTTGACCTATATGGTTTTGAGATATGTTAGAAAAATATTATGATGTTGGGAGATTTGAGATGGATCAGTATAGAGATTTTGCATTTATATACGACGAGCTTATGGACGATGTCGATTATGATAGATGGGTTGAATATATAGAAGAGATTATCAAGAGTGAAGGTGCTGAGGTGCAGAATATTCTTGAGTTAGCTTGTGGTACAGGGAATTTGACTATACCGCTAACTAAGAAGGGATATGATATAGCTGGGATAGATATTTCTGCGGAAATGCTTGAGGTTGCTATGGAAAAGGCAGAAGAGGAAGGTGTGCAGCTTGTTCTTTTACAGCAGGATATTGCTGAGCTTGATTTTGATGTGCCAAACCTTGATTGCATACTTTGCGCTTGTGATGGGTTCAATTATTTAACTTATGATGATGATTTAGAGTATGTATTTTCAAAGGCTCACGAGCTTTTAAAAGAGGATGGGATATTTATATTTGACATTAGCTCATACTATAAATTATCTAAAGTGCTTGGAAATAATACTTTTGCTGAGAAGAGAGAAGATGTCGTGTATATGTGGCAGAACTATTTCGATCCAGAAGAGGATTTAGTCGAAATGGAACTTACATTCTTCGTGAAAAACGAGGACGGTACTTTTGACAGATTTGATGAAGTTCACCAGCAGAGAGCTTACGAAACAGAGGATATTTTAGAAAAATTAGCAGATGCAGGATTTAGAGATATCAAAGCTTATGGAGATTTTGCATTTGAAAAACCAAAGAAGGATGCAGAGAGAGTATTCTTTGTAGGTAGAAAGTAATAAGTAAGCGAAAATAAGATTTAGAAGAAAAATAATTTTAGAAGAACAATTTTTAGAAATTTGTATATATGAAAGGAAGAATTTTAATGAAAGATTATGTAATAAGAGCTACTTCTAAGAATGGGGAAGTTAGAGCATTTGTTGCAACTACAAGAAATTTAGTTGAAGAAGCGAGAAAATCTCACGGAACTACAAAGGTTGCAACTGCAGCACTTGGAAGAACTTTAACAGCTACATCAATGATGGGGCTTATGATGAAAAATAAAGGCGACGAGTTAACATCTATAATAAAAGGTGACGGGCCAATAGGAACAATACTTGCAACTTCTGATGCACAGGGATTTGTTAGAGGATATGTTGCAAACCCTGATGTTCAGGTTGAAAACTATCCAAACGGAAAATTAAACGTAGCAGGGGCAGTAGGTACAGAAGGGACTTTAAAAGTAATAAAAGATTTAGGACTTAGAGAGCCAGTAAATGGATTATGTCCTATAGTTTCTGGAGAAATAGCAGCAGATTTTACATACTATTTCACAGTTTCTGAACAGACTCCATCAGCTGTTTCACTAGGTGTTTACACAACTCACTATGAAGTTGAGCATGCTGGAGGATTTATTGTGCAGCTTATGCCAGATGCGACAGAAGCTACAATTTGTCAGCTTGAAGAAAATGTAGGTAAGATAAAATCTATCACAGAGATGTACAGAGAAGGATTAACTCCTGAGGATGTGCTTAATTTAGTGCTTGAAGGTTTAGATCCTGTGATTCTTGACAAGGTTGAGGTAGGATTTAGATGTGTTTGCTCCAAGGATAGAGTTAAGAAGGCATTTATCGCAATGGGGAAAAAGGCGCTTGCTGAGATAATAGAGGAAGACCACCAGGCAGAAGTTACTTGCCAGTTCTGTAATAAGAAGTATCATTATGATGAAGATGAGTTAATGGAAATATTAAAAGAAATGTAGTATAGAGAAAGAGAAGGAAGTATCAATCGCTCCAGGCAATCAAGTTGCATTGTCGCTGATTGATATCTTCCTTCTCTTTTTTTGACAGTTTGTGATTTTGTTTGTTGATTTTTGATAAAGAATGATACGGTAGGAGTGTATAAATTTTTTTAGTATTTTATGTCGTAAAATTGTTTAATGTTAACGTTTGTTTTGCTATAATATGGGTAAGAATATTTTATCATCAAATGGGAGTTGACAGTTATGTTAGCTGTTTGGGAAAATCATAAGACAGACAGACAGACAGACAGACAGACAGACAGACAGACAGACAGACAGACAGACAACTATAAGTCTGCTATTTTTGATGATAATTTTTGCTATGATATTGATTGGCACAGAGGGAATGCATTTTTTGTGATGTAGTTCTTTCTGTGCTTTTTTAGTTTAAATTATTTTAACTTATAGGAGATGATTGTATGAATAAGAAGAAATCAAAAGCATTGGCATTTTTGTTTGCAGCATCTTTGTTAGTTCCATCTGTGAATGGAATAGTGAGTGCTGCTGAATTAGATAATGTGAAATCAACAAATAAAGTTGAAGCATCTCAGGAAGTTACAAATCCAGTAGCACAAAATGTAGCTAAGGTAGGGAATACTGAATATGCAACTTTAAAAGCTGCTATAGAAGCTGCAAGTGAAGGAGCTACAATAGAGTTATTAGGAGATGTAACAGAGGATATTACTGTAAATAAAAATATTACTATCGACGGTCAAAGTAAATATACAATAAGAGGATATACTATTTTAGAAAATGGAAAATTAGAAAATGTAACTTTAAAAGCAAGAGAAGATAAAGTTGGAATTTTATTAATAGGAAGTGAAAATAAAAATACAATACTAATGAAGTATGTTACCATAGTTTATTCAGTAGACAAAAGAAAATATGAAACCAGTATGGTATGTGGAAATGAATCAAATATAAGAATAGAAAATTGTACTTTTACAAATTATCCTAACAATGGCGAGAATGTAAATATGGTTAGTGAATGGTCATATGGATTATCACTTGCTCCCCAAAAAGATGAGCAAGGTAAATTAATAAAATACAATAAGGGGAATGTTGAGATAATAAACAATACCTTTGATGGGGCATTTAGAACGATGATACCAAGTATAAATGGAAATGTAACCATAAAAGGAAATACATTTAAAAATAGAGTTGAAACTGTAGCTGAAGGACCAACAGGTGGAGCAGGTCCACAAGTAACATGTATAACAACAGATGATAAAACAAAAAATAATTTTTTTATACAAAACAATATATTTGATAATGCAGGTGCATTTCTTTTCCAAGATACAGCAGATGTAAGAGATAATACATTTAAGTTTGATAGATTTTCCGCACATTATATACAAAGAAGAAGACATGTAGAGAATAAAGAAATCGATTTAAGAAATAATATATTTGAAATGGGTGAAAATAAATTAAAGATAATGGATTCTGCTTCAACACCGGTTATACTACCTGCAAATGTAAATGCAATAGCATTTTGGACTTGGTCTTCAGCTGAAGGAACAGTAGATCCTAATCAAATAAATCTTTCTAACTATGAATACAAATTTAATGGAGATGGAACTAAAACATATTATCCGAGTTCAGAAAAGGCATTAAAAGAATTTGTAAATCCTAGGGATATTAATGACACAAGTGTAAGAAACAACGAAAAAGTAGTTGTATCAGATAACATGACAATCGAAGCAGAAACAGCAGTAGATATACCAAAAGATAAAAATATTACTATTGAAGTTCCAAAAGGAAAAACTCTAACATTAAACTCAGCAGGTGCTATTGATGTAACAGGTAGCCTAACTATATTAGGCAATGGAGAAGTAGTAATAGCTAAATCTGGAGAAGTTAGCGTAAATAAAGATGCATCATTAAGCATTAAAACTGAAGTTGATAACAAGGGGTCAATAAATAATAGTGGTACAATGTCAAATTCAGGAACATTAACAAATACTGGTACAATATCAAATTCAGGAACAATGTCAAATAGTAGTAAAATAGATAATAAAGGAACAATGTCAAATAGTGGTACGGTGGCAAATTTAAAAGGTGGAAGTGTTGTAGGAAAGGACATTAGCAAAGTGGATAATGGTGAAACTATTGGACCAGATGATGTCAAGAATATAGAATTCAAAGAGGCAAGTAAATCTTTAAACTCAATAACTGTATCAATAGAGGATTTAGGTGGATTTGATAAACTTGGGAAAGTAGAATTTACAATAGTAGAAGGTTCAGTTACAGAATCAAGAGGAGGAATTTGGGTAAGAGCTATAGATGGCAAGGTTACATTTGATGGATTAAATCCAAATACAAAATACACAATATTTGCAAGATATAAAGGATTAGGAAATACAGAAGTAAAGATGGAAGTTAGTACGTTATCACCATCTACAGGTGGTGGAGTAGTAGTAGCCCCAACATACACTCACGAAGAAATAATAGGCTCAGACAGATATGAAACAGCAGCCAAAATAGCTGACAAACTAGGCTCATATGACAACATAGTCCTTGTAAATGCAGAATCATCAATGTCAGACGGACTATCAGCTTCTGGACTTGCAGGAAAAGAAAACGGAGCAATACTATTAACTAAAAAAGACTCTATACCTAAAGCAACAATGGACAGAATCAAAAAAGTGAAAAAGTTTACATAATAGGTGGAGAAGCAGCAATAAGCCAGAAAGTATCTGATGAAATAACTAAAAACGTTCCAAATGTAAAAATTGAAAGACTTGGCGGAAAAACTAGAGTTGAAACATCAGAACTAGTTGCTAAAAAACTTGGAAACTATTCAGATGCATTTGTAGTTAATGGATTCAAAGGTGAAGCAGATGCGATGTCAGCTTCAGCAATAGCAGCTAAAAAAGGTGCTCCAATACTATTAACTAACGGAAAAACTTCAACTCATTCTAAAAAATCTGGTGTAGAATACTATGTAATCGGTGGAAACTCTGTAGTTGATAAATCAATAGCTGATAAATACAACGCAGAAGTATTAGCAGGAAAAGACAGATACGCAACAAATAAAGAAGTTATAAATGAATTCTACTCAGGATCAGACAAAGTTTACATAGCAAACGGAGATAAACTAGTTGACGCATTAACAGCATCTCCTCTAGCTAAAAAAGATGGTATAGTTCTTGTAAATGAAAAATCTGACAAGAGCATATTAAAAGGAAAAAATACAGTTCAGGTTGGTGGAATGGATTTCAAAATAGAATTTGAAAAATAGAAAACAAAAAACTGAATAAAAAATAAATCCCTCATCTAAATTGGATGGGGGATTTTTATACATGTATTCAAATAAAATATTCTAATTAAGTAAAATATGATATAATAGGAATAGGTAGCAAGTAGCTACTGAAAGTTATCTTTTAAATTTGAAAAAGAATTTAAATTCAATATCAAGCTTAAAATCACTCTTTCTGTTTGGCGACGTAGAGTGGTTTTTAATTTATCATAAAATACATTTACTAAACTACCTACAAATATTTTAACTAAAAAATATAAAGAGTATATATAAAATTATAAATATTTCACCATGAAATGCACATCAGTATACGTTCCGTCAGCGTACTTCATATTATTTGGTAAAGTAGCAATCTTTTCAAATCCCAACTTCTCATAAAGAGAAATAGCATTTCTATTATTTGCAGCAACCTCAAGCTCAACCTGCTCAATTCCGTTCTCTTTAGCTACTTTACAAACTTCTTCAATCATAATCCTTCCAATTCCAAGTCCTGTATATTCAAGATATAAAACAATTCCAAGACTTGTCCTGTGTTTTAGCCTTCTCGCATGATTGCCCATAAGTGAGCAGTTTCCAACGTGTTTTCCGTCTAGCGTACCGATAAGCAGCAGATCTGAATCTGAGTCGTTGTTTTCTCTTATATATTTCTTTTCGTCATCTATTGTAAAAGTGATCTCGTCTGGCTCTTGAATTAAAAATGGTGTTTCTGCATAGACTTGCTTTAAATATTTTAAAAGCATTTCAGCTTCATCTTCCACTGCATTTCTAAGAACCAACTTGCGTCCGTTTAAATCAAATTCTTTTGGTTTAACTATCATACAATCACCTCTATTAAAAAATTAAATTAACTAAAATTATATCATAAAAAAAGGAAGTGGTTATCCACTTCCAACCTAATTCCATTTGATAAGTATTGCCGAATAGAGAATGGTATGACCTAGTGCAATTCAACGACAATCTACAGACGCTTTCTTCTTTGTTATCGAACAAAGTTCGGATAAAAGAAAGCGTCGAAGCCTGGAGTGAATGCACTAGTCATACCTTCTCCTTCAAATTATTCCCAGTTGCGTACTGCCTCAGAGTAGTATGTTATCAACCGAGGTTTAGACAACGAATTAATCTCAACCTCACTCTTAGGCATCTCATCCTTACCAAACTCAAACAACGCATCTAAATTACTCTCATCCAAAAACCTGGTATCGACATCTATCTCAAACCTATCATCTAACTTCTTCTTAGAAGCTAGATTAAATCCCCAATCTCCAAAAGAGGGAACCTGAAGATGGTATGGCTTAACATAAAACCCCTCACTTTCCAGAGTATCATTAATACACCAAAAAGCATTAGCAGCATAATATGGACTAGTAGATTGAACTGTCATAATACCATCATCTGTAAGAGAATTGCTGCAAAGTCTATAAAAAACATTAGTATAAAGTTTATTTAAAGACTCATTATTTGGATCTGGCAAATCGACGATAATAACGTCAAATTTCTTATCTGTATTTTTTAGAAACTGATAAGCATCTTGATTAACGATAGTTAGCCTATTGCTGTTTAACGAATTTTTATTAAGTTCTTTTATTTGCTTATTTTCCCTACAAAGATTTACCATATCTTTGTCTAAATCAACAAGGGTAATACTTGGTTCTTTATATTTCAAAATTTCTCTAACAGCAAGGCCATCGCCACCACCCAAAATAAGAACATTATCTCTATTCTTTGCCTTAGACATTGGAACATGGACAAGAGCCTCGTGATATCTATATTCATCTGCTGAACTAAACTGTATATTTCCGTCTATAAATAGTCTTAAATCATCTTTGTGTTTAGTCATTACGATATGCTGATACTTTGTATGTTTTGAAAATATAACCCTATCTCTATATAAACCATCCTCGACACGACTAGAAATATTATCTGAAAATAACATCCCAAGAAGCATAACAACAAATAAAATTACGACAGATATTCTATACACTTTTGGATTTATTAGCCTATCTGAATACTTAAAAATAATTAGAGTTGCGGCCAATGTGTTCATACAACCTATCAAAAATGATGTTGCAAAATATCCTAGATGTGGAAGCAGTATAATTGGAAAAGCTATTGATCCAACAAGTCCACCTATATAGTCAAAACTAAATATAGATGAAAGAGTAACCCTAAGATTTTCATTATCGTCCTCAATAATTCTAGTAAGTATTGGAATTTCTGCACCGACAAATGTACCTATCACTATTATCTCTATATACATAACAATCTGATAGGTTTCTAAATATAAATTTGCGTAGAATAGGATTAAAGCAGAAGTACCACCGACTATTGCCACGCCGATTTCTATAAATACAAACCAATTAAAAAGATTATTTTTCATATACTTAGAAATATATGAGCCAAGTCCCATTGCGCACATATACAATCCAATTGTTATAGAGTATTGAAGAGTTGTGTCACCTATTAAATAAGAGCTTACGGCACTTATTATAAGCTCGTAGCATATCGAACATCCTGAAATAATAAGTGTTGTAAGCATTAAAAGTCTATATTTTTTCATCAATTAATCTCCTATTAACTGATAACGCCGCTAATTACTAGTGCAAGTCCGATAAATATACCAAACACCATAAGACCTGCAGCTACATTTCCGTTTCCAATTTCTTCGTTTAAGTTGTAGCGTTTATTAAATAGACTAACAACTACATATCCAAGTATTAAAAATACCACACCTAAAACAAAGTAAAGAGAAGTATTCAATATGCCAGATGCTAAACTTTCGCTGACAGCTTCTGTAGATGGTGACATAATTGCTGTGCGAAGAATAAGACCTATAGCTATAAATGAACCAGCACTAAGCCAGCCAACAGCTTGATTTCCTTTTTTAATCTCTGTAGGGAAATGACAAGGAACTACTAAATCTAAAAGAAAGTTGCCAAGCATCATAAATACTATTCCAAGTATCGAATATATTGCAATATTAGTGATTTCTGTTAAAAAAGCCATATTTTTAATCTCCTTTTTAAAAAATTATTTTCCGCTACTCAATCCACCACCAGAAGATGTTCTTGAGTTTACACTGTTTCTTTTTATACTATCTGAGTATGAATCATATTGATCAAACATATCTGTATCCAATCTTTCTCCATTGTAGTTTTCATAAGGAGAATGATGTCTTCTATACCTTCTAGCATCTCCTAAATATGCAGCAGAGTAGTAGTATCTTCTGTAATAACTATGGGTATGTGTAGATGAGTGATAAGGCTCTTTATCTGAAGTATAGGCGTATTTTCTATTTGAAATCTGTACAAGAACCTCATTTGATACAGATATATATACCATGCAGTATTCGTCTTCAGTTAGGATTGCAATGCTTTCACTTCCTTGAGTTTTGTCTTCTTCTACATCTAAAACATTGCCATCAACAGCTTCTATAATAGTCATTACTGTATCTTCCTTAGAAAGTGATGATTCGTACACATCTGCCTTTTCTCCATCATTTCCTGTAATTGAGGTAACATAAGTGAATTGGTTAGATTTTTTTAAGAATTTTGCAATAGACTTTCCTCCAACCATATTTCCTATAAAACCTATAGCAAATACAAGCAACATAGCTATTCCTATTACAAAGAAAGGATTGATTCTCTTTTTACCATTTCTAGAAGAAGCAGAGGGATTAGATGAATTTGTTGAAAAGTTGCTTGCATCTGAGGTATTTGCAAAACAGATTTCATTTTTATCTAGGTAATAACCTCTAGAAAATTCTTTTATATTGTCCCATTGCTCAACAGATATAATATTTTCTTCTGTTTTATCCTCGTATTCACAAAATGATGCGCTATCACCAACGACGACATCTACATCTCCAGAAACACTTACAACCTCCCGTATTCCTTTATCTACTTGATGGTATCCGTCTAGAGAAAGTTCACCAGTAATCCAAGAAATAGAGTATTCTCTATACTTATCGTCGATACTCAGCCACCGCTCACCAGGTCCAAATCTTTCAAGAAGCCTATACTCAAACCAAGTACAGTTATCCGAATAATTTCTAAACTGGATTTTTCCAACAATTTCATAGATTACTTCATCAACTTTTAAAAATTGACCGACATTATATTCCACACTCCGCACCTCCTTTAATATCTCTATTAAATCTATTTTGTTTTATTGATTTCGCATCAAAAGCATCTTTTAAAAACCCTCCAATAGATTCTGGAACTTTTTTATCACAAGAAAAAATATCTACAGCTACATATCCGTACTCTGGCCAAGTGTGAATTGAAAAGTGTGAGGTAGAAATAACTGCGATGTAAGTTATTCCTATTGGGGAAAATTTATGGCTACATTCTTCTACTATATATGCCCCTATGTCAGAAATAGCCTTGTGTGCAATTTCTTTTACAAGCTCTAAATCATCTATCTTATTTTTATTACAATCGTACAAATCTAAAAATAATTGATACGCCATCTATTTCTCCTTTCAAAAATAAAATACAAAAATTTTAAATATTATAAATATTATAACATAGGAATTATACTAGGTTAATTGAAATATCAAATTTATATAAGCCTTAGTTTAACTAGATTGATAATAATCAATTATAGAACAGATTTATGCATATATAAAAAAATTGAATAAAAACTCATTACAAAATTCATTGATTTTTATACAGAAATTCAAGCTTTTGCTATATAATATAATTATGAATGTTAAATAATTGGAAAAATATTGGGTATTAATAAAAAACGGATATATAGAATATTTTAAGAAAGAGTGGGCTATATTATGAATTTCAAAAATACTTTGGAGTTAAATCAGTCTCAAAAGCTGATTTTAACTACACAGCTAAAGCAATCTCTCGCAATCCTTAATATGAGTAGACTAGAAGTAGAAGAAGAAATCAGAAAGGAGTCTGAGAGTAATCCGCTTTTAGAAGCTGAAAAAAATGAAGAAGGAATAGATTGGGAAAAATATATAAAGCATATGGAGTCTATCAATATTAGACAGGACAAAAATGATGCACCGTACAGTTCTGAGAATGCTGTCGATTTTGAAAATATGATAAGAAGTACCAGTAATCTATATGATTATTTAATAGATGAGCTAAAGTATTTTAAGCTTACATTAGAGGAAAAAAGAATTTGTAAATATATAATAGATAGTTTGGATGAGGACGGATACCTTAGAATAAACGATAAGGAAATTTATGATGAGTTAAGAGTAGATGCTAGTCTTTTTAGAAGATGCTTGGATATAGTTCAACAGCTAGATCCACCGGGAATAGGAGCGAGAAATATTTCTGAGTGTTTAATACTTCAGCTTGAGAGAATGGGGATTTCAAATAATATAGTTGAAAATATAATTATGAATGACTTGGAGCTTATCGGAAGAAATAAGCTAAAAGATATAGCTAAGAAGTATAAGATAAGTATAGAGAAATGTAAGGAAGCTATTGAAATTATAAGACACCTAGATCCTAAGCCAGGAAGAGCTTGTTCAAATGATAAGTGCGTTTATGTACAGCCTGATGTTATTGTAGATAAGATTGATGGGAAATACATTGTACATACAAATGAAAAGGATGTATACAATATAAAGATAAATGATTTTTATCGGAATATGATGACAGATAAGGACTCTGATAAAGAAGCCAAGGAATTTATAAAAGAGAGATTAAATTCTGCAGCAACTCTTATTAAAAATATAGAGAGCAGAAAGAGTACAATTCTTAGAATTGCAGAGGCTATTATAGAAGAGCAGCAGGAGTTTATTCAAAAAGGTGAAAAATATATCAAACCTATGAAGATGAAGGATATTGCAGATAAGCTTGAGATTCACGAATCTACTGTCAGTAGAGGGGTGAATGGAAAGTATATGCTTACTCCATTTGGGCTTTATGAGTTTAAATTCTTCTTTAATGCAGCTCTGGAAACTGATAATTCATCAGAAGGAGCATCTAGTGCGGGAATTAAGAGGGATATTAAAGATATAATAGATGGAGAAAACAAGAAAAAACCTCTTAGCGACGATGCTATTTCTAAGATGTTAAAAGAAAAAGGCGTGAGTGTGGCTAGAAGAACTGTTGCAAAATACAGAGAAGAGATGGGAATACCGTCTTCAAGTAGAAGAAAAGAATTCTAATATTAGAAATATAAAATTAAAAAATAGAGAGATTAAACCTCGTATGTTGATTAGATAAAAAATCAATGTACGAGGTTTTATTTTTTGTAAAATAAATACAATTATTTGTATTGAAATGAAATAATAAAATGGATAAAATTCTTATAGAGGGTCAAATTTGCTCCCACAATATTGTCATAGATTATAGAAAAAATACTATTAAATTTTGGTTAAAAAATTTGAATCAATTTGAGGAAAAAATTGGGAAAAATTTAGGGAAAACGGTTTGAACAAACGTTAAAATTCTAATATTTTTGATATATCGTTTTCTTTTGCAAAAAAACAAAAAACTTTTAATAATTTTCAAAAAAAGTATTGAAATATTGGAGCAAATCTTATACAATAAAATTAACTTGTGGGACTGAAATAAACATAGGGGACAAAAAAAGTCCCAATCAGAAAAGCAAGAAGGAGTAATTATGAGAAAGTTGATAGAGATACAGAAAAAGCTCATCCCACATGCGATAGAGCTTATGGAAAGAAGATATATAATACTCAGACAAATATCTGTTAGTCAGCCAATTGGAAGAAGAACTCTTTCGAATCGCTTAGGAATAAGTGAGAGGGTTGCTAGAACAGAAACAGAGTTTTTAAAAGAGCAAGGTCTGATAAATGTAGCTGTATCTGGAATGACTGTAACAGAAGAAGGAGAAGAACTTCTTAAAAAATTAAAAGATGTTATGGTAGATATAATGGGTATAACAAACCTTCAGGAACAGGTTAGAGAAAAGCTTGGAATTAAGAAAGTTGTAGTTGTCCCAAGAAACTGTGAAGATGATGAAACAGTTTTAAAAGATGTAGCTAAGGAAGGTTCAGAGTACTTCTTAAGTGTATTAAAAGATGGAGATAAGGTAGCGATAACTGGTGGAACAACGATGTTAGAATTTGCCGATTCTGTGAAAACAGAAAAGAAATTCGAAGATTCATTAGTAGTTCCTGCTAGAGGAAGTGTTGGGACAGAGGTTGAAACTCAGTCAAACAACATAACAGCTAGATTAGGAAAAAATATCCATTCAGATTATGAATTACTTCATATTCCAGATGAGCTTGGAGAAGATGCTATGAGAACTTTAGCACAGATTCCAGACATAAGAAGAACATTAAAGCATATAACAGAAACTGATATATTAGTTTTTAGTGTAGGAAGAGCTGATGTGATGGCAGAGAGAAGACATCTTAATGAAAATCTTAAAAAAGAGATTCTTGATAGCAATGCAGTCGGTGAAGCTTTTGGTTATTACTTCGATAAAGATGGAAATGTGGTGCACAGACTTAGCACAGTAGGTATAGATCTTGATACCTACTCAAAAGTTAAAGAGAATATTTTGATATTTGCCGGAGTCGAAAAAGTAGAGGCTTTCATGGCAATATCTGAAATAAACAAGAACTTAGTTCTTATAACTGATGAGCTTAGTGCTCAGAAAATACTTGGATATAAATAAGTATATAATTACGGTAAAACCGCAAAAATAAAAAATTTTAAATTACTTTAGGAGGTAGCGACATGGTAAAAGTAGCTATAAATGGTTTTGGTAGAATAGGTAGATTAGCATTAAGAAAGATGATGGAACAGCCAGAAAAATTCGAGGTTGTAGCAATAAATGACTTAACAGATGCAAAAATGCTTGCACATTTATTCAAATACGACACAGCACAGGGAAGATTCAATGGTGAAATAGAAGTTAAAGAAGGTGCTTTCGTAGTTAACGGAAAAGAAATACAGGTAACAGCTGAAAGAAATCCAGAAAACTTACCTTGGAAAGAATTAAACGTTGATATAGTTCTTGAATGTACAGGATTCTTCACTTCAAAAGATAAAGCAGAAGCTCATATAAAAGCAGGTGCTAAAAAAGTTGTTATATCAGCTCCAGCAACAGGAGATTTAAAAACAATAGTTTACAACGTAAACAGTGATATATTAGATGGTACAGAAACAGTTATATCTGGTGCTTCTTGTACAACAAACTGCTTAGCTCCAATGGCTAAAGCATTAAACGACAAATTCACTTTAGAAAAAGGTCTTATGACAACTATACATGCTTACACTAATGACCAGAATACATTAGATGGCCCTCACGCTAAAGGTGATTTAAGAAGAGCAAGAGCTGCAGCTGGAAACATAGTTCCTAACACAACTGGTGCTGCAAAAGCTATAGGTTTAGTTATACCAGAATTAAACGGTAAATTAGACGGAGCTGCACAGAGAGTTCCAGTAGTAACTGGTTCATTAACTGAATTAGTTTGTACTTTAGGTAAAAAAGTTACAGTTGAAGAAGTAAACGCAGCAATGAAAGAAGCAGCTAACGAATCATTCGGATACAATGAAGACATGATAGTATCTTCTGATATAGTTGGTATGAGCTACGGATCATTATTCGATGCTACTCAGACAAGAGTTATGGAAGTAGATGGACAGCAGTTAGTTAAAGTTGTTTCTTGGTACGATAACGAAATGTCTTACACTTCTCAGTTAATAAGAACATTAGGATACTTTGCAGGATTAAGCAAATAATTAAACAAATAATTTAAAATTGTTAACCTATATACACTTTATAATATAAAACTTGAATACATTTAAACCTTAATATGATGTATGTACCCCCATACATACAGAGTTATTAATGTACTTCAGACGAAAAAAGTCCTAGTTTGTAGTTTTTTTACTGCGGACTCGGGCTTTTTTTGTAGATATGGAAAAGATAAACGATATACATAAAATATAAATAATATGGTATATTTATAATAGGAAGGTATGATTAAGTCATACTTTAAAAAAATACTTCAAATAAAAGGAGAAATTACTTATGTCAATGCTTAACAAAAAAACAATCGAAGATATACAGGTTGCAGGAAAAAAAGTTCTAGTAAGATGCGACTTCAATGTGCCACTAAAAGACGGTGTAATAACTGATGAAAACAGATTAAATGGTGCATTACCAACAATAAAATATCTTATAGATCACAACGCTAGAGTAATACTTTGCTCTCACTTAGGTAAACCAAAAGGAGAAGCTAAACCAGAATTATCTTTAGCACCAGTAGCAAAAAGATTATCTGAAATGTTAGGACAGGAAGTAAAATTCGCTGCAGATGACTGTGTAGTAGGAGAAAATGCTAAAAAAGCAGCTGCAGAAATGAAAGACGGAGAAGTAATATTACTTCAGAACACTAGATATAGAAAAGAAGAAACTAAAAACGAAGAAAACTTCTCAAAAGAATTAGCATCACTTGCAGAAATATTCGTAAACGATGCTTTCGGTACTGCTCATAGAGCTCACTGCTCAACAGTAGGTGCTGGTGAATTCTTAGAAGAAAGAGCTTGCGGATACTTAATACAGAAAGAATTAAAATTCTTAGGAGAAGCTGTTGAAACTCCAGAAAGACCATTCGTTGCAATATTAGGTGGAGCAAAAGTTTCTGATAAATTAGGTGTTATAAACAACTTATTAGACAAAGTAGACACACTTATAATAGGTGGAGGAATGGGATATACATTCCTTAAAGCTATGGGACATGAAATAGGAAACTCACTTTGTGAAGATGATAAAATAGATTACGTAAAAGAAATGATGGCTAAAGCTGAAGCTAAAGGTGTTAAATTATTATTACCAATAGACGTAACTTACGCTGCTAAATTTGGAGAAAATGAAACTCCAATGATATCTGAAGGAAGAGATATACCAGCTGACTGTGAAGGTCTTGATATAGGACCAAAAACTGCTGAATTATTCGCTAACGAAGTTAAAGCAGCTAAAACAGTTGTATGGAACGGACCAATGGGTGTATTTGAATTCAAAAACTTTGCAAAAGGTACTGAAGCAGTAGCAAAAGCTATGGCAGAAACAGAAGCCGTTACTATAATAGGTGGTGGAGACTCTGCAGCAGCTGTTAACCAGATGGGATTCGGAGATAAAATGACTCACATATCTACAGGTGGTGGAGCTTCTCTTGAATTCTTAGAAGGAAAAGAATTACCAGGTATAGCTTCTTTAGACGAAAAATAAGAAGAACATACTATAAAATAGATAAAATTTTGGAGGATATAGACATGAGAAAACCTATAATAGCAGGAAACTGGAAAATGAATAAAACTATAAAAGAAGCTTTAGAATTCGCTGAAGCAGTTAAAGGAAAAACTTGCCCAGATAAAGCTGAAGCAGTTATATGTGCACCTTTCACATTATTAAAAGACCTTAAAGAAGCAGTAGCAGGTACTGATATAAAAATAGGTGCTCAGAACATGCACTTTGAAGATAACGGAGCTTTCACTGGAGAAGTTGCACCAGCAATGCTTAAAGAAATAGGTATGGACTATGTTATAATAGGACATTCTGAAAGAAGACAGTACTTCAATGAAACTGATGAAACAGTAAACAAAAAAGTATTAAAAGCTTTAGAAGTTGGTATAGATCCAATAGTTTGCTGTGGTGAAACATTAGAAGAAAGAGAAGCTGACAAAACTAAAGATGTAGTTAAAGTTCAGGTTGAAGCTGCTCTTAAAGATGTAGCTAAAGAAGATTTAGCTAAAGTTGTAATAGCTTACGAACCAATATGGGCTATAGGAACTGGAAAAACTGCAACTTCAGAACAGGCAAACGACGTAATAGCTTACATAAGAGAAGTTGTTAAAGGATTATATGGAGAATTAGCTGAAGAAGTTAGAATACAGTACGGTGGATCTGTTAAACCAGCAAATGTAGCTGAAATAATGGCACAGAGCGATATAGATGGTGCATTAGTTGGTGGAGCAAGCTTAAAAGCTGAAGATTTCCTTGCATTACTTAACTTCTAATTAATACTATTAGATTAATTGCGATAAGTGATAGATTTAAGAGTATAGTTTTTAAGGAGATATAAATATGAAAAAACCAGTAGCATTAGTAATAATGGATGGATATGGATATTCTAAAGAACACGACGGAAATGCTATATACACAGCAAAAACTCCAAACTTAGATAGATTATCTACTGATTATCCATGCACTTTAATGAGAGCAAGTGGACTAGATGTAGGTCTTCCTGATGGACAGATGGGTAACTCAGAAGTTGGTCATACAAACATAGGTGCAGGAAGAATAGTATACCAGCCACTTACAAGAATAACAAAATCAATACAGGACGGAGATTTCTTCACTAATGAAGTTCTTTGTCAGGCAATGGAAAATGCAAAAGAAAATGCACTACACATAATGGGATTATTATCTGATGGTGGAGTACATTCTCATATAGAACATTTAAAAGGTCTTTTAGACATGGCAGCTAAAAAAGGAGTAGAAAAAGTATATGTTCATGCATTTACAGATGGTAGAGATACTGATCCAAGAAGTGCAATAGGATATGCTAAAGAAACTCTTGAAGCTATGAAAGAAGCTGGTGTCGGTGAATTTGCAACAGTATCAGGAAGATACTATGCAATGGATAGAGATAACAGATGGGAAAGAGTAGAACTTGCATACAATGCAATGGTTAAAGGTGAAGGAAACAAATCAGAATGTATATTAGATGCTATAGAAAAATCTTACGCAGATGATATAAACGACGAATTTATAGTACCTACAGTAATCGAAAAAGATGGTAAACCTGTAGCTACAATAAAAGAAAATGATTCTGTAATATTCTTCAACTTCAGACCAGATAGAGCAAGACAGATAACAAAAGCAATAGCTGTTAAAGATTTTGATGGATTCGCTAGAGAATACTTCAATACATATTTCGTATGCTTAACTGAATACGATGCAGCTATAAACGACGATGTTAATGTTGCCTACAAACCTGAAACTCTTGTAAATACACTAGGTGAATACCTAGCTAAAAACGGAAAACTTCAGTTAAGAGCAGCAGAAACAGAAAAATATGCTCACGTTACATTCTTCTTCAACGGTGGTGTAGAAGAACCTAATGAAGGAGAAGACAGATTATTAATACCTTCTCCAAAAGTAGCAACTTATGATTTACAGCCAGAAATGTCTGCAAATGAACTACTTGCAAACGTAGAAGAAAAATTAAACGAAGATAAATACGACTTCATAGTTGTAAACTTCGCAAACCCAGACATGGTTGGACACACAGGAAGCATGGATGCAGCAGTAAAAGCTGTTGAAACTGTTGACAAATGTGTTGGAGAATTAGCTGATAAGATAATAGCAAAAGGTGGAAGCTTAATAATAACTGCTGACCACGGAAATGCTGAACTTATGACAGATCCTGAAACAGGAAAAACTGTAACAGCTCACTCAACAAATCCAGTTCCATTTATAGTAGCTGGAGAAGAATTCAAAGGAGCAAAACTTCTTGACGACGGAAGATTATCAGATATAGCTCCAACAGTACTTGACATGATGGGAATGGAACAGCCAAAAGAAATGACTGGTCACTCTCTAATAGTTAGATAGTATTTTTTAGTACTGATTAAATTAAAAATAATAGATATTGATATCTTTTCTGAGTATGGATTACATAAAAAATATAATAAAATAATAAAACTTTAAAATTTATCCATCAAATAAATTTGTCTGTACACAGAGTAAGATTAATATATACGGATAGAGTCATTGCAATTTGCAGTGGCTCTTTTTCTTTTGTTAAAAATGTAAAATTTATTATTCAAGTTTATAATTTGTTGAAAAATAGGAAAATAAGTTCGGATTAAGTTAGTAACAATATAATTACAGATTATTCTCTACTATTGTGTTAAAAACAAAACGATGCTAACATAAAAATACTTAAAAGACGTCTTAAAAATAAATTTTAAGGAGTGAAAAAAATGATAAACTTTTCTAAAAAAATGTATAGTAAACTATCTAATATAATGGTACTTATAGGTGTACTATTAGTTTCGTTTATCTTATTTGGAAGTGCATTCAATCATCTTGGAATTGGCGATTCAATCCTCACAATATGGGGAGTATACTTAATAATTTTAGTCGGCTATATAGGAACATCTGGAGTAATAAGAAAAAGCGTATACCCAAAAGAAACAAACAATAAAATATGTCTGACTTTATGGATACTAGGATTAATTACAGTAATAATGTATATATTTGGAATAAAGGTATCAAATATATACATAATAATAAACATTGCTGTGAATGTATACTTAGATCATAAAAATAAGAAAATGAACGAATAAAAAACTTGAGAACATTACATTGTTCGACAATATATAACGGTTTTCATTATACAAAAGGAAAAGCAATTTTATAAAATAGAATGAATTAATTTACAAAATAAAAATAGCAAGATAAATAACTACTACTCTAGCGACACTTGCGAGTTACTCCAGTTATAAATATATAAAAATAAGATGGCAAAATTTTTATCGGCAATCTTTTCAAATTGAAAATTATAAAAAGAGTTGAGTATATTATATTGATGCGACAATCTGGAGTTGATTTCGACCTTAGATTCGAACGGAGTTCGAACAAGAGAAGAAATCGACGAAGCCTGGAGCAAAATATAATATCTCAACTCTTCTTTTATGGATAAAATAAAAAGATGCCGATAAAAAATCGTCATCTTTTTTATATATTCTTATAACATTGATTTTCCTGAAGCCACTCTTCCCGCAATTCTTCCATAGAATAGTGCTCCACCAATTGATGTTCCACAAGTTGGATATTCTGTTCCGTACATACCAGTTCCTGCAACTTCTCCAGCTGCGAATAATCCTGGTATTGGATCACCATTATTATCTAAAACTCTTGAAGATAAATCAGTTTCAAGACCACCAAATGTAACTGTTACACAAGGATGTAATCTAAGTGCAGCGAATTTTGGTCCTTCTATTGGATGAAGGAATTTAGCAGGTTTACCAAAATCTTCGTCCTCACCTTTTTCAACTAATTCGCAATATCTATCGTATGTTGCTCTTAAAGTTTTTGGATTTATATGGATTTTTTCAGCTAATTCTTCTATACTATCTGCAACTTTATCTCTACTGACACCATCTAAAGCCTGTTTAAATCCATACTGAACACCACCATAAGGCTCATTTCCACTAGTTATATACCAACCGCAGTTGCTGTTAGAATTTGCAATAGCGTCTGAAACGTGGTACTGATAGCTCCATTCATTTACAACGCGTTCTCCTCTTTCATTGACAATTAATCCAGATTCGTCATTTATACCAATTCCACAAGTTAAACTAGTATATACAACCTGAACACCTGGATGAACTAGGTTTTTAGCACCTATATTTTCTGCAGCAACTAGACCTTCACCAGTATTGCTCTTTGGAGCAGTAGAGAAGTAGTGTGCAACTGGATATCTTGAACACATTTCTTTGTTTCTAGCATATCCTCCAGTAGTGATTATAACAGCGTCTTTTGCGTAAACAGTTAATTTTGAGCCATCTAATTTATCGCACACAGCACCGACAACTCTTCCAGTTTCGTCAGTTAATAATTCTTTTAAAGCAGTATTGTAAATTATTTCTCCATTTAATTTATCTACATAGTGGTGAGTCATTGGAGTAGTTATTTCTCCACCCTGACCATTTGTCTGTCCACCACCGCCCATGCTGTTGTGAACACGCCAAGGCTGAAGTGAAACGTGTATTGCTTCAACGTCCTGAACTTCGTAACCCATACCACATAGCCAATCTAAAGTATCATTTAAATTATCTACTAAGTATCTATTTTTAGAAGGGTTCATGAAATCTCCACGACGATTACCAACTTCCATTAGATAGTCGTAACAATCTTCTACAGTATCGTGAATTCCCTGTTTTTTCTGCCATTTTGTACCACATCCAAGAAGTTTTCCTCCTGAACGAGCAGTAGAACCACCTGTGATCCCCTGTTTTTCTATAAGTACAACATTTTTACCTGCTTCTTTAGCTTCAATTGCAGCAGCTAAACCACCTGCTCCAGCTCCAAAAACAGCTATATCTACATTTAATATTTCATCTTTTGCTTCTTTAACTAAAGGATATGGAACATTTTTTAAAGCTTCGATATCCTCATCAGTAGCACCGGCTTCTTTTAAAGCACTTGCTACAGCGTCTAATATAGCCTGACTAGTAAGGTCTGCACCATTTACAAGGGGTATATTAAGAGATTGGAATTCTATAATCTGTGGTGGAATTACTTCTATTGGAGATGTTGGAAGATCCCAAGCAAGACCACGAACTTCTTTGTGTTTAACTATCTGAATATCAGATATTTTGTCTTCAGTTACAGTTACATTAACTACTAATTTTCCTCGATAACCACGAGCAGCACCTTCATAAGTGCCTGGAATATAATTTGCCATCGAAAAATCCTCCCTTTACAATACAAAAAAATAATGTAATTCTTGTTAAAAATAAAACTATTTCTACATAATTGAGTATATAAGAAGGATTTTAAAAAATCTATGTTGCAATATTTTGAAAAAATGCTATTTAATAAAAAAGATAGAAAATGTCATATAATGTATGAATATTTTAACAATTTTTGTCGCAGGAAATTATAACCAAATGTAAAATTTGTGACGTCTATTTTGTTGAACTTTTTTAACAGGAGTAGATAATTTTTGAATTAAAAATTATTATTCAAGTTTATAATTTGTTGAAAAATAGCGAAATATATGTTACACTAAAATGTAAGAATATATTCGATAAACAGGAGGGAACAGTATGGTTAATGTTTTAATGGCGTTACAAGTTGCACTTGGTATAGCTTTAATAATAGTTATAATGCCACAGGAAAATAAAACTGCTATGCCTTCTCAGTATGGAGCAGAAGGAAATCAGACATACTTCAAACCAAAGGGAAAACAGGCATTTTTAAACAAAGTAACTAAAGTAGTGTCAGTTTTATTCTTTTTAAATGCACTAGCATTAATTATAGTTACAAAATAGTCTGCAACCGGCCATTGTTAGACTAGAGGATTTTAAAATTAAATTTAATTT
>OFOU01000753.1_pt1 | contig 23728 bp, 20 predicted proteins | sample 1542061 | NCBI WGS metagenome assembly OFOU01 (sample SAMN04209239, study PRJEB22552) | human gut metagenome | biome: gut; material: feces | host: Homo sapiens | place: USA: Oklahoma
AACTTCAAGTATGTGCTTGCTGACAGTTGGTTTACATGCGAATCGCTCATACAGGCTGTTCGCGAGCTATGCGGTGGTTCTGTGCACTATATTGGTTTGACCAAAATGAACCCCAAGTTGCGTTATCAGACAAGAAAGTCCAAACATCCCCTAAACATCCATGAACTGATTGTAAGGTATGAACGCACAGCTTCATGCTATTGCCGAAAGTACAAGTGCAAATACATTCGGCTTCATGCAAAACTGGGCGAACAGCCCATACGCATCTTCATCATCAAATACGGGCGAAGCACCCATTGGAAAGTGTTGCTTACTACAGATACTTCCATGAACTTCGTCAGAGCCTTTGAATTTTATGAAAAACGTTATCAGTGTACAAAAAAAAGGCATCTTAACCCGATGGATTTGCACATGAATTTGGTGAATGAAGAATAAATCAATATATGGCTCTGTCACGTTTTGTATGGCTAATTTTCTAAGCCTCACAAGTCCCTTTGCCGTAAATGTTAAACAGCAGGTTGCATGATTAGTGAATTTACATTAAAATAATCCGGTTGTTTTTCCTTCTGCAAACCGCTGTTTGAGCTACACGATGGGCCATTGCCAAAATTTGCTCCGCGATGGTCCAAATTAGTTCCGACCTTGTCCGAATTAGTTCCGAGCCAGTTGAAATTAGTTCCGAGCTAGTTGAATTTAGTTCCGAGCTAGTTTCAACAAGCTCGGAACCGCTGATAATCAGCGTTTTCAGAAAAACACCAAAGTAGGTTTCACACACGCTTACTACGGTTTGAAATAAAGATAAAGGCGGAGTTTTGAATTTTACGCTTATTCACTTATTTGTTAAATCCGCCCTGCGTACCCTAAGCAGCGAGATGCTTCCCAATCCAAAGTGATTGGAGGTTGCACTTGGGGAAATAGGTGGAAGCATCGTGTCAGAAAATGCGGTTGGCATTTAATCAGCCCAAGGTGTGCGCAACATGGCGTTTTACACAAAAAGGAGAGATTTTTTCAAAAAAATGGGGGAAAGTGGGGAAATGTGGGGGAAATTCAGTACTTTTGGAAATTCTTACAGATAGAGTCAGATTTAGCAGACAGAACGCCCGACAAAGGGGCTGCCTGCTCCTCTCTGCTCAAACATACATAAAGCAAAAGTAATTCATGTTTACAGGTACAATAGATGCAAAAATCGACGCGAAAGGCCGCGTTTTTCTGCCTGCCGACTTCCGTAAGCAATGGCCGGAACAGGACGAACGCATTGTGCTGAAGCGCGACATCTATGAGCCGTGCCTTATTATTTATCCTTACAGTGTATGGGGCGAAGAGGTGACGAACCTGCGGCATCGCATCAACCGACACGATGCCCGACAAGCCATGCTCTTTCGTCAGTTCATGGCGGGTGCCGAGGTGCTTGCACTCGATGCCAACGGAAGGTTCCTCATTTCAAAACGATTGCTCGCTGCTGCCCAGCTCGAAAGCCGCGTGCGCTTTATCGGTTTGGACGAACGCATTGAGCTGTGGAGCGCGGAACTGATGGACCGTTCCTTCCTCAGCGATGCCGAGCTGGCACAGGGCATGCAGAACCTTTTGGGCCATGCCACCGACGATGGCTTTTAAACTGCACGGCCCCCTCGCAGCCTCACTTTTTACGCACAACTTTCCCTTTATCATCCATTCATTCCACCAGCGAATCACATGTATCACATACCCGTATTACTTCACGAAAGCGTCGACGGCTTAAACATTCACCCGTCGGGCACCTATGTTGATGTCACCTTTGGCGGTGGCGGTCACAGCCGCGAAATTCTGCGCCGCTTGGGCGACGACGGTCATCTTTACAGCTTCGACCAGGATGCCGATGCCGAAGGCAACATTCCCGAAGGCGACGAACGCTTTACGTTTGTGCGCAGCAACTTCCGCTATCTGACGAACTGGATGCGCTACTACGGTGTGGACCACATCGATGGCTTGATTGCCGACCTTGGGGTGTCGAGCCACCATTTCGATGCCGAGGAACGCGGTTTCAGTTTCCGCTTTGATGCGCCGCTCGACATGCGAATGAACGGACGTGCCGGTATGACGGCGGCCGACATCGTTAACCGCTACGACGAGGAACGGCTGGCCAATGTGCTCTACCTTTACGGCGAACTGAAAAACAGCCGGAAACTGGCGGCGGCCATGGTCAAGGCGCGTGCGCTGAAAGCCGTGGAAACCATCGACGACTTGCTGCAAATTGTGAAGCCTTTCATGCCGCGCGAACGCGAAAAAAAGGACCTTGCCCGCGTGTTCCAGGCTTTGCGCATCGAGGTGAACCACGAAATGGATGCCTTGCACGAAATGCTCGAAGCGGCACTCAAGGTGTTGCGACCGGGCGGAAGGCTGGTGGTACTCACTTACCACTCGCTCGAGGACCGCATGGTTAAAAACTTTGTGCGCTCGGGACGCATGGACGGCAAGGTGGAACAGGACTTTTTCGGTCGGAAACTCACGCCCTGGCGTGCGGTGAACAACAAGGTGATTGTGCCGGACGAGGAAGAACAGCGCACCAATCCGCGCAGCCGTTCGGCCAAGCTACGCATTGCCGAAAAACTGTAATTTCATGACCCGGCAGCAACAGGCGAAATCGGTGGCAATTTCCTATATTCCGGGCAGCTGCCATTTACCACATTCAGCAGGCACCCGCTTTAATTTTGCAAGGGGGGTGCTTCGTTGGTTTTGCTCGCTAACGCTTGCGGAATTGTCCTGCCCTTGATTTTAACACACAGAATACTCCCTAACATTTACATCACAATGGCTTACACTGCGTATGATGATGACGAACAAAGAAAACCTATCGCCAATCAAAAAAACTACGACAACACCGACGAGTACAACGATACGGACTTAGAAGAAACTGACGAAAACGACACCGACAATTTGCTCGGCGACGAAGAGGAGGAATACGATGGTGCGGAGGTAAATACAAACGATGACAACGCGGATAACGAGGATGAGGAAACTGAAACTTACGCCAGTACGCGCGACCGCGATGTGGCCGATGCTGAACATGCGCTCAGGGCCTTGCGCGACCTGACGTCGGACAACGACGAACAGATGCCGCACAACGGCAAAATAAAACTGTCGGCCATTCTGGGTGGCGACATGTTGGGCGGTCAATGGTTCCGTAAGCAGTTCTGGTTTATCGTTACACTTACGGCGATGCTCATTGTTTACATCAGCAACCGCTACTACTGCCAGCAGGAAATGCTCGAAACCAAAGCACTCAGCGACACGCTGCTCGACCGACGCTACAAGGCCCTGACGCGCTCAAGCCAGCTGAAGGAGAAAACGCGACGCAGCTACATCGAGGAAAGCTTGGTCGACACTACCCTGCAAACGGCTAACACGCCCTCGTTTAACTTGAAAATTGAATAAACTATCGCACTTCTGACTTATGAACTTCCCTGCCAAACAAGTAACCCGGCGCTATGCCTTTGTGGCCTTTGTGCTGGTGGTAATATGTATTGCGGTGGTGATTCGTGCTTTTCTCACCATGACCGTTGATCAGGACTACTGGATGTCGGTGAGCAAACGGTTTGTCAAGAACAATGTCGAGGTGCCGCCCACACGCGGCAACATCCTGGCCGACAACGGCGAGGTGCTGGCGGCTTCGCTGCCCGAGTACAAAATGTTCATGGACTTCATGTCGTGGGAAAAGAATCCGAAACGGCAACAAAAAGAACAGCACAAACGCGACAGCATACTGCATGCCACCATCGACAGTATTTGCCAGGGCATGCACGCCATTATTCCTGATATCAATCCGGCTGAATTCAAACAGCACTTGCTCAACGGAAGGGCTAAAAAAAGCCACCACTGGCCGCTCTACCGCAAAAGGGTGTCGTATATCACTTACCGAAAGGTGAAGGAACTGCCGCTCTTCAAACTTTCGGCGAACCGGGGTGGTTTCCACGTTGAGGAAATCAAAACGCGAAAGAATCCTTACGGCAAACTGGCGATGCGAACCATCGGCGACTTGTACAAAGGTAAGGACTCGGCACGAACGGGACTGGAACTGAGCTTCGACAGCGTGCTGCGTGGCAAACCGGGCATTGCTCACCGACAGCGTGTGCGCAACCGATACTTGACCATCGTTGACAAACCGGCGGAGGACGGCTACGATATTGTGACAACCATCAACGTCGGTATGCAGGACATCTGCGAAAAGGCGTTGACCGACAAATTGCGCGAAATCGACGCGAATTCGGGAATCTGCATCCTGATGGAGGTGGCCACCGGCGACATCAAGGCTATGACGAGTTTGCAAAAAACGGCTAATGGCACTTACCAGGAAATCAATGCCGACGCTGTAAAGAACCTGTACGAACCGGGCTCGGTGTTTAAGCCGATGTCGTTTCTCGTGGGCATGGATGATGGATTCATTCACATGGACGACGTGGTCGATGTGGGCTGCGGTATCAAGGATATGTACGGGGCCAAAATGCGCGATGCCAACTGGCGCTCGGGCGGTAGTGGCGTGGTGACTGTGCCGCAAATTCTGCAAAAGTCGCTTAACGTGGGCGTGAGCACTCTCATCGACCGCTACTATCACGACAATCCGCAAAAGTTTGTCGAAGGGCTTTACCGCATCGGGGTGAACGAGGACTTGAAAATTCCGATTCCGGGCTACGCCAAACCGCGTATCCGTATGCCGAAGGCCGATGGTTCGAACTGGTCGAAAACGGCTCTGCCCTGGATGAGTATCGGCTACGAATCGCAGGTGCCACCCATCACAACGGTCAACTTTTACAACGGCATTGCCAACAATGGTAAACTGCTCCGGCCGCGCTTGGTGAAAGCGGTGATGAAAAATGGCGAAATCGTGAAGGAATATCCCATCGTGGTGCTGCGCGAACGAATGGCTAAACCTGAGGCTGTAAAAAACATTCAGGACATTCTTGAGTCGGTAGTAAGCGTTGGGCTGGGCAAGAAAGCGGGTTCCAGATTCTTCCATGCTTCGGGCAAAACGGGTACGGCGCAGATTTGGACGCGCAATGGTTTTGCGGCGCAGTATCTCATTTCCTTTGCGGGCTACTTTCCTTCGGAACAGCCGCTTTATTCGTGCATCGTCTGCATCCAAAAGGGTGCACCGGCTTCGGGCGGCGGTATGTGTGCTCCTGTGTTCAAGCGGGTGGCTGAAACCATCATGGCGCAGCGTCGGAGCAACGATTACAGTGTGGCACGCGACACGACAAACGTGCTCATGCCGCTTGTGAATTCGGGCAACATCGAGGCGGCGGCTCAGGTGCTCGGACAACTGGGCATCGGCTACCGGAAACAAACTGAAAGCAAGACCGACGGCACGAACTGGGGCACTTGCAACACTTCGGGCTCGGGATTGGTGCTGACCCGCGAAGGGGCTGACGGAACAGACGTGGTGCCCGATGTCACGGGCTACGGTCCGCGCGATGCGCTTTTCCGATTGGAAAAAATGGGACTGAAAGTGCAGCTCTATGGCGTGGGCCGCGTAAACAAGCAGAGCATCAAACCCGGAACGAAGCTGACGCGCGGACAAACCATCATTCTGACGCTCAGTAATCCGCCAACAGCGCCCAAAATGGAACCGAAACCGCAAACAACGGCTGCCGAACAGCTGCCCAAATCTAAAAGAACTGAACCTGAGGACCCGGAACTGACGCCGACGCTTCAGGACGAAAAAAAATATAAACAGGAACTGAAGGCTAAACAGAAAAAGGCAGAAAAAAAGGCGGCGCAATAACTGCTTACTACCTCTTTTTCTAGAAGGAGAACATGTCACATGTTCTCGAACCCGAAAGTTTCCACAAAATATCCCGAACGACAATGAAATTGTCTGACATTCTTCAAACCGTTCACGTTGTAGCCTCTGCCGGCGACTTGCAACGCGAGATAACGGGCGTGAACATGGATTCACGCCAAGTAAAACCCGGCAATTTGTTTGTAGCCGTAAAAGGTACGCAAACCGATGGCCATGCCTACATCGGCAAGGCTATTGAACTGGGTGCCGTGGCTGTTCTGCAAACGAATGCACTGCCGACCGATGCGCCTGAGGGCGTGACGCTCGTACAGGTGGCCGACACCGAAGATGCTATCGGCAAGGTGGCTACGAGCTTTTACGGCGACCCCTCACGCAAACTGAAACTGGTGGGCGTGACGGGTACCAATGGTAAAACGACCATTGCCACTGTGCTCTACGATTTGTTCCGCTCGCTGGGACACAAGTGCGGCTTGTGCTCTACGGTGTGCAACTTCATCGACGGTAGGGCCATCGCGGCTGACCACACCACGCCCGACCCCGTGACGCTGAACCGCTTGCTGGCCGAAATGGTGGATGCGGGATGTGAATATGCTTTCATGGAATGTTCGTCGCACGCCATTCATCAAAAGCGTATCGGTGGTTTGCACTTTACCGGGGGCATTTTCACGAATCTCACACGCGACCACCTGGACTATCACGGCACGTTCGAAAATTACCGCGATGCGAAAAAGGCTTTCTTCGATAACCTCGAAAGCGATGCCTTTGCCATTACCAACGCCGACGACCGCAATGGCTTGTTCATGGTGCAGAACACAAAGGCTAAGGTGCAGACTTACTCAACGCGTACGGCTGCCGACCACAAAGGACGCATCCTGGAGGAAAGCATCGAGGGTATGCTCCTCGACATTGATAACCGCGAAGTGAGCGTGCGCTTTGTGGGTCGCTTCAACGTGTCGAACTTGCTGGCTGTGTATGCCGCTGCCTTGCAACTGGGCGTTGCGCCCGACACTGCGCTTTGCAGCCTGTCGGCTCTCAAACCGGTTAACGGCCGTTTCGAGGCCATTCGCTCGCCCAAGGGTGTCAGCGCGGTCATTGATTATGCCCACACGCCCGACGCGCTCGAAAACGTGCTGACGGCCATCAACGAAATTGTGCGTGGAAAGGCGCAGGTCATTACCGTGTGTGGAGCGGGTGGCAACCGCGACAAGGGTAAACGTCCGCTTATGGCGCAGGAGGCTGCCAAGCGTTCCGACCGCGTAATCATTACGAGCGATAATCCGCGCTTCGAAAATCCGCAGGACATCATCAACGACATGCTGGCCGGACTCGACGAGGAGCAGAAGGCGAAGACGCTGAGCATTTGCGACCGGCGCGAGGCCATCCGTACGGCGGTGATGTTGGCGCAACCGGGCGACGTGATTCTCGTTGCCGGCAAGGGCCACGAGCCTTATCAGGATGTGCAGGGCGTGAAGCATCACTTCGACGATCACGAGGAAGTGCGCCGTGCCTTCGGTCTTGAAGCTTAAATTTTTACTCATACATATAAATAGCACGATATGTTATTCTATCTTTTCCGCTATCTCGAACAGTTCGGTCTGCCCGGCACCGGAATGTGGTCGTACATTTCGTTCCGTTCGCTGTTAGCGCTTATTCTCGCCTTGGTTATTTCGGCTTGGTTCGGCGAATATTTCATTAAGTGGATGAAGCGTCGGAACATCAGCGAAACACAGCGCGATGCTAAAATCGACCCGTTCGGGGTACAAAAAATCAATGTACCGTCAATGGGTGGCATCATCATCATTGTGGCCATTCTCGTGCCTTGCCTGCTGCTGGGCCGTTTGCGAAACATTTACATGATTCTCATGATTGTCACCACCGTATGGCTGGGCATCTTGGGTTTTTTGGACGACTACATTAAAATTTTCAAGAAAAACAAAGACGGACTTGCGGGCAAATACAAAATCGTGGGACAAGTGCTGCTCGGCTTGTTCGTGGGACTGACGCTCTACTTGAGCCCTGATGCCACCATTCGCGAAAACATCGAAATGCAACGTCGCGGCAACGTCACCGAAATTGTGCATAAAAGCGAACCGGTTAAAAGTACCATTACCACCATTCCGTTTGTCAAAAACAACAACTTCGATTATGCTGACCTCGTAGGCTTTTGCGGAAAATACAAAACGGAGGCCGGTTGGGTGGTGTTCGTGCTGGTTACGATTTTCGTGATTACAGCGGTATCGAATGGTGCAAACCTCAACGATGGTATGGACGGCATGGCTGCGGGTAATTCGGCCATCATCTGTATTGCGCTGGGCATATTGGCCTACGTGTCGAGCCACATTGAATTTGCCTCGTACTTGAACATCATGTATGTGCCGGGGTCGCAGGAACTGGTAATATTTATTTGTGCCATGATTGGTGCGCTCATCGGTTTCCTGTGGTACAATGCCTATCCGGCACAAATATTCATGGGCGATACGGGCTCGCTGACCATCGGCGGCATCATTGCCGTGCTGGCCATCATTATTCACAAAGAACTGCTCATTCCCATTCTTTGCGGTATTTTCCTGATTGAAAGCCTCAGCGTCATCTTGCAGGTGGAATACTTCAAACTGGGTAAGCGCAAAGGCGTGAAACAGCGTATTTTCAAGCGCACGCCCATTCACGATAATTTCAGAGTGCTGCCCTCACAGCTCGACCCTGAGTGTAAATACTTGATGAAATGGCCCAATGGTGCATGGCACGAGTCGAAAATCACCGTCCGCTTTTGGATTACTACCATCATCCTGGCTGCACTGACCATCATTACGCTGAAAATCAGATAACGAACCATACTGAAACTGCTTTGAACCAGAAGTCCGCCCCTCGAAGGAAGGAATCAGTTTCAAAGCAGTTTCGCAAAAATAGCATGCAAAGAAATATGCGATTAGTTGTTTTAGGTGCCGCCGAAAGCGGCGTGGGTGCCGCCATTCTGGCACTGCAAAAAGGTTACGAAGTGTTCGTTTCGGACATGGGTAGCATCAAACCGCGCTACCAGGAAATGCTGCGCAAACACCACATAGCTTTTGAAGAAGGCAAACATACCGAGGAACTGATTCTCAATGCCGACGAGGTGGTGAAAAGCCCGGGCATTCCCGACACGGCTCCCATGGTGGCCCGACTCATTGAAAAGGGTACGCCCATTCTCAGCGAAATTGAATTTGCCGCGCGCTACACGGATGCACGCATGATTGCCATTACGGGTAGCAACGGTAAAACTACTACCACTTCGCTCATTTACCACATTCTGAAAAAGGCGGGCACCGACGTGGGACTGGCTGGTAACATCGGACACAGCCTGGCACTGCAGGTGGCCGAAACTCCGCACAGCACCTACGTCATCGAACTGTCGTCATTTCAGCTCGACAATATGTATCGGTTCCGCGCTGACATCGCTGTGCTGCTGAACATCACGCCCGACCACCTCGACCGCTACAACTTTGAAATGCAGAACTATGTGAACTCAAAAATGCGCATTCTGCAAAATCAAGGGCCGACCGACTCGTTCATTTACTGGATGGAGGACAACTATGTGCCGCAGGCCTTGAACGAACGAGAAACTGCAGTAAAACGCTGCGGATTTACCGACGAGCCGTCGGAAGGTGCTGTGGCATGGGCGCAGAATGGCGAACTGGTAATCAATAGTCCCGTACCGTTCAGCATGCCGCTCAGCCAACTCTCGCTGCCGGGCAAACACAACTTGCGCAACTCCATCGCGGCTGCCTTGGCCACACTGGCTGCAGGGGTCGACCCTGAAGTGGTGCGTCAGGGACTTTCTGACTTTCCCGGCGTGGAGCACCGACTTGAAAAGGCTGGTACAGTCAATGGCATTCATTTTGTCAACGACTCTAAGGCGACAAACGTCGATGCCTGCCACTGCGCCCTTGAAAGCATGACCACGCCCGTGGTGCTGATTCTTGGCGGTAAGGACAAGGGCAACGACTATGCCGACATTGTGCCCATGGTGCGCGAAAAATGCCGTGCCTTGGTTTACATGGGGGTTGACAATGCCAAACTGCATGCTTCGTTCGATGCGCTTGGTTTACCCGCGGCCGACACTCACTCTATGGCCGAATGTATGGAGCAAGCCGTTCAGTTGGCTCATGCCGGCGATACCGTGCTGCTCAGTCCGTGCTGCGCCAGCTTCGACCTGTTCCGCAACATGGAAGACCGCGGCGAACAGTTCAAGACCTGGGTGAAAAACTGGGCCGAACGGGCATAGGCTGATTTGAAACCGCTTTCACTTCACTATCCTTTCCCTTCAACACTTCATTCCCATCATTTGGCATGAAATCATTAGGTTCATTATTCATGGGCGACCGCGTAGTCTGGGCCGTTTACTTTTTGCTCTGCATCATCTCGCTCGTCGAGGTGTTCAGTGCCGCCAGCACGCTCAGCTACCGCAGTGGCAGTTTTTGGGACCCTCTTATCAAGCAGGCACTGTTTCTCACGGGCGGCACTATCATTGTGCTGTTCGTTCACAAAATACCCTGCCGGCTGTTCAAGGCCATTCCCATTCTGCTCTACCCGCTTGCATTCATTCTGCTGTTAGTCACCTCTATCACGGGCGACGTAACCAATGGTGCCCGCCGTTGGTACGACTTTTTCGGCATTCCCTTCCAACCCTCCGAACTTGGCAAAGGAGCCGTGGTCATTGCCGTAGCCCTCATTCTTTCGCGCATGCAAACTGAAGCGGGCGCAAGCAAATATGCCTTTCGCAACATTCTTTACTGCACGCTACCCATCTGTGGACTCATTTTCACCGAAAACCTTTCAACAGCCTGTCTGCTTTTTGGCGTAGTGGTGCTCATGATGTTTATAGGCCGCGTATCGCTCATCCAAATCGGCAAGCTGCTGGGTGTCATCGTGCTGTTGGGCATGATGGGCATCAGCCTGATTATTGGCATCGGCTCAAACAGCGAACTGAGCGAAGTGCCGGGTTTGCACCGTCTGGGCACCTGGTCGTCGCGTATTGAATCGCATTTTGGCGAGGATAACGAAGCCGTAAAAAACGACCCTTCGCTTTTCGACATCGATGCCGACGCACAAGTTGCCCACGCCAACATTGCCATTGCTTCGAGTGGCATTGTGGGTAAGATGCCGGGCAATTCGGTTGAGCGCGACTTTCTGAGCCAGGCTTTTTCCGACTTTATCTACGCCATCATCATCGAGGAATTGGGGCTGATTGGAGCTGCCTTTGTAGCCTTTCTTTACATTGTGCTGCTGTTCCGTGCCGGGCGCATAGCCAGTAGGTGCGAAAGGAGTTTTCCGCCCTTGCTTGCCATGGGGCTTACGCTGCTCATCGTTTCGCAGGCTGTGCTCAACATGATGGTAGCCGTAGGCCTTTTCCCCGTAACCGGCCAGCCGCTTCCGCTCATCAGCCGTGGCGGTACGTCGACACTTATCAACTGTATTTACATTGGCATGATTCTCAGCGTCAGTCGCTATGCACGTCAGGTATCGCAGCCTCAGCACACGCAGTTCGACGGTTCAATGGAACACATCCGTCACGAAGAGGACAAAGGTGCCACCGACTACATTCCGCAAGCCAATTAAGCCCCTTGCTTTTCAAACTGGTTGAATTTTACTTTGTGAAATCCCCGCTTCTTCCTAAACTCTGCTAAGGAGTAAAACGAAGAAACGGGGATTCATTTTGGGGGATTTTTGCTTCTGTAACGTTTTGTATGGGTAAACCTTCCAAGCCTCACCGGTTCCTTTGCCGTAAATGTTAAACAGCAAATCGTTGAGTAAGTAAATTTATATGAAAATAATCAGCCTGTTTTTCCGTTTGGTGCCATGATTTTCTAACAAATCAGGTGAACTTCGCCATTTGGTAAACGCATTTTTTGCGCTGGCGTCACACATCATTTTTCCCCGTTTCATCGCTGACACTGTTAAGCATCAGCGACGAAACGGGGATTTTTCATGCGTCGCGTCACGCTTGCTAACCAACATTTTTTTTCTGCTTGAAGCCACCAACCCAAGTTGATTTTATTGTAAATATTGAGATTTCTTCTTACCTTTGTTCATTGTAAACCAATATGTTAGAAAGTTATGAACAGCAACAAGAATAACCAAGTGATTCGTTTTGACTGGGCCATGAAACGATTGCTCAGGAACAAGGCCAATTTCAGCGTATTGGAAGGTTTTCTCACCACGCTGTTAGGTGAAAAAATTGTGATTCAGAAACTGCTGGAAAGCGAAAGCAACCAGGAGGACGAATTCGATAAGTACAACCGCGTCGACATACTTGCCGAAGACTCAAAAGGCGAACTTTTTCTGATTGAAATACAGAACAACAGCGAGTACGCTTACTTCCAGCGCATGCTCTTCGGCACCTCAAAGCTCGTGACGGAATACATTGAGCGAGGCGACAATTACGCCAAAGTACGCAAGGTTTACAGCATCAACATTGTTTACTTCTCGTTGGGTCACGGCAAGGACTACGTGTACCACGGCAAAACCGAGTTCCGCGGCATCCACACCAACGACTTGCTCGAACTCACCCCCTTCCAGAGGCAAACCTTCAAGGCCGATACGGTCAGCCAGCTCTATCCGGAATACTACATCCTGAAAGTCAACGGTTTCAACCAAGTGGCCAAAAGTCCGCTTGAAGAATGGATTTATTACCTCAACACCGGCGATATTCCTTCAAATGCCACTGCGCCCGGATTGGACGAAGCGCGCAAAAAATTGAAACTGGCCATGATGACCCACGATGAACTGAAAGCCTATTACCGCCACTTAGACAACATCGTCATTCTGCGCAACAATATTATTACCGAACGCGAAGAAGGACGGTTCGAAGGACATGAAAAAGGACTTGCTGAAGGACTTGCTGAAGGAGCCAAGAACAAAGCCATCGAAGTGGCTCGCTTTCTGAAAGCATCAGGTTCTCCTATAGAGTTGATTATGGGAGCCACAGGACTGACGAAAGAAGAAATCGACAGCATCAACTGAACGGCAGGTTAATTATCCACATTCATACACACCGAACACGCGCTACAAACGCCACACACTCATGAACGAACCGCAACTCAACGAACACAACAAGGCGGAATATCCGCCCATGCACACCGCCGAACACTTACTCAACCGTACGATGGTACGCATGTTTGGCTGCGAACGCTCGCGCAATGCCCACATCGAACGGAAAAAAAGCAAAATCAGCTTTTCACTGCCTGAGGAACCATCCGCCGAAAAGGTACAGGAAATTGTCGACACCATGAACCGCCTGATTGCGGACGACCTGCCCGTAACCTACGAATATGTAAGCCTCAGCGAAGTACCCGACGAAGTAAAAACCGACCGTTTGCCCGAAAATGCCAGCGAAACGCTGCGACTCGTGCGCATCGGCAACTACGACGTATGTCCCTGCATCGGAGCCCACGTCAAGAGCACCGGCGAATTGGGCGAATTTCTGCTACTCGGCACCAACTGGGACGCCGAACGTCAGAATTTCCGCATCCGTTTCAAACTGGCTGTGCGCGAAGCATAACCCATTGCTTAAATACTGGTAAGCATTTCACCAACCCATAACCGTAAAACTATGCGTTCAAATGCCATTGTACTGAATGTGGTGAAGTACAACGATGAACACTTCATTGCCAACCTACTGACCGAACAGCAAGGCTGCGTAGGCATGCTCGTCAGAATTTCACGCGCCAAACGTACAGCAGTTCGCCATGCCCTGTTTCAGCCTCTGGCAGTACTCAGCGTCGAATGGCAGGAACGTCCGCGTGCCGAACTGCAACGCCCCACGGCGGCAAACACCTTGCTCAACCTCAGCACCGTGCCCTACGACCCCTACAAAGGCGCGATGGCCCTTTTTCTGGCCGAGTTTCTGTATCATGCCGTAAAGTCCGAGCCCGACCACCAAAGCATTTTCACCTACGTGCTACGCTCCATTGAGTGGCTCGATGCCTGCGAAACCGGCTTTGCCAGTTTCCACCTTGTGTTCTTACTCAGGCTCACGCGCTTTTTGGGTTTCATGCCGAATGTCGAAACCGCCCAACCGGGTTATTACTTCGACCTCCGTTCGTCCGACTTCACCGCCGAGCAGCCCCTTCACCCCGACTTTCTCGAACCGCGCGATGCAGCCCTCGTTCCGCTGCTCATGCGTATGCGCTACGACAACATGCGCTTCTTCAAATTCTCGGGTGCCGACCGTTCGCGTATGTTGGAATACATCAACCTCTACTACCGCCTGCACCTTCCGAACTTTCCGGAACTCAAATCGCTGGCCGTACTGAAGGAACTGTTCAGAGCCTAACCTCCACTTCAAACATCTCACCTTATTCTTAGGAAACCTATCCACACTTGGAAACTCAGTAAAATATGAGTTTCCAAGTGTTTTTTTAGGAACTAACTTCATTGAGATGCTTCACAAAATCGAAACGAACAGAACTATCAATGGGATTTATGTGTAAAAGTTTTTCCAAAAAATAACGAATATCATTTTGGCACAAATTATTATTTATATATTTGCAATATGAAATAAGATTTATTAGTTCTGTAAACAAATAACACATTATAAAGAATTAAGGCCCTATCTGTATTTAAAAACCTGAATGTTCTACTTTTAATCCACACTTTATGAAAAAGTTCTTACTCACACTTGTTGTTGTTCTAGCAGCCATTTCAGCATTTGCTGAAAATAAGGTAGCTTATGGCATCCTTACTCTTGACGAAACAGAGTATCGTAAGGTCAACTCGCTCGTTTCATTTCCTTTAGAAGGAAACTTTACGACCTACAATCAAATTGTTCAGTTTGGTAAAACTGATGTATTTGCCGGCGCATACGCAAATGATGCGTATTATGCCGAAACTATTAAAACAAATGAAATCGGTGCAGAAGTACCCGATTCTCTGCTCAGAGTAGATGTAAAAACTGGTAAATATACTCGTGTGGGTGTACTCAGTGGTTTTTCAAACAAAATTAACGACATGTCATACGACTATGCCACATCTACCATGTGGGCTATTGCCGTAAATAGCGACAATAATGCTTCGGAACTTTACACCATCGACCTTAATACAGCTGTTGCAACTAAGAAATTCTCACTTCCCAAGCGTTATTTTACATTGGCCTGTACTTATCAAGGTGACTTGTTTGCCATCTCCTTCGATGGTTACTTATGCAAGATTAACAAGACCACAGGCGAAGTGACCGAAGTAGCCCAATTAAACGAAACGCCTAACTACATGCAAACCATGGAGTTTGATCACACCACGGGTACACTTTATTGGGCGGCTCAAACTTCAACCGTGCAAGGTCCTGTTCAATTAGACGAATCGTTTATGGCTACCATCGATACGCTGACAGCACAAGTAACCCGCTTAGGTGCTATCGGCAACGAGGGTCAAATTGTGGGTCTTTATATCCCCTTCTCGGCATCTGCAGCCAATACTCCAGCTGCTGCCACCGATTTGAAAGTTGTAGCTGGCGAAAATGGACAGCCCCAAGCAACCCTCGAATGGGTCAATCCGTCAAAACTCTTTGGCGGCGAACCTCTTACTGAAATCACAAAGATTTCAATCTATCGTAATGATAAATTGGTTTCAACCATTGCGGGTAATCCTGGTGAGAAATCGTCATTCCTTGACAAAATCGAAGATAACTTTGTAGGAGGAAATGTGATTTATCGTGTGGTTGTTTCGAACGCTAATGGCAATGGTGCCCCTGCCGAAATATCTGCTTTCGTTGGTGTTGACACCCCCGCGGAAGCCCAAAATATCAAGCTCAAGAAAGAAGGTATTGATCAGGTAACTTTGACTTGGGATGCACCTGTTGCAAGCACTAACGGCGGTTGGTTCAATCCGGCAGAAGTGTCGTATCGCGTGATGCGTAACGACAGCATCGTTGTGACTGAAAATACCAAAGAGTTGACAATAACCGACAAGGTAACTGGTAAACCGCGTGCATGTTCGTATACCATTATCGCCAACAACATGGCAGGTCAAGGCGGACAAGTAACTTCGGAGACTATGGTACTCGGCCCGAAAAACGCATTGCCATATACTTGTGATTTCAGTAATGATGAAGATGCGTCACAATGGGTAGCCATTGATGCCGATGGTGACGGAAACGGTTGGAAATTGCAGGTAAACGCTGCCAACAAACGTCGTTCGTGGGCATACAAACCTGTGTCTGCGGGTGCTGGCGAAGATTATGCAGCTTCGCATATATTTGCATTTGAAGCCGGAAAAAACTACGAAGTAACTGCTGGTATTTATATATATGGTATTTGCGATTTTGAGTTCGTACTTTTGAAAGATGGCAAAGACCCTATCTCTATTCAGAAATATGACCAATACTCAACCAACTGGACTTCAGCTGACATTACATTCTCGTTCACACCGACTACGAGCGATGATTATCAATTAGCCATCAAATCGCTTTCAGGTCCTAATGCCAACTTCTTATTCATGCACAGCATGGCTGTAAAGGAATTAGCCGGACAGAATATGATAGCTACAGCTATTGATGGTGATGCCACTCCTGCTTTGGAAGCTGCCTCACGCTACCTCGTACAGGTCAACAATAAAGGTTCAAAAGCTGTTTCTGATTTCAAAATTGAACTGAAGGATGTTGCCACCGACAAGGTGTTAACCGCCTTAACGTCTCCTGCTGCCATCCAACCCGGTGAATTTAAAGAATACGCATTGGATTGGACACCTGCGGATAAGAGCGTGACCGCTGTTAAAGCCACGATTACTTGCGATGAAGATGCAACACCTGAAGATAACAGCACTGATGCATTCAAAGTAAACGTGCAGGATGCAGGAAACTCCTCAACTTTCAAAGTTGGTACACTCTCTGAAGGTACAACCCAATTTGCTCCGTTCGCTCTCTACGACAGCAATAGTGGTGTTCTCAACATCTACAAACCTGAAGAATTAGGATTTAGCCAAAAATACATCAAGCAAATCTCTTATGTAGGTACGTCATTCATGGGTAAATCATTCCCCGTAAAGGTTTATATGGCAAACACCACCCATGAAAACGCTGCTGAAGGTTGGATTCCTTTAAACGAAATGACACTCGTTTACGAAGGCGAAGCTACCTTGAAAATGACAGGAGCTACTCCCAAGGATTGTGTTCTGGATATACCCTTGACCACGGAATTTGAATATACTGGCGGAAATCTGGCAGTATTTACAGACTTGAATTGGGACTACAATTCTTTGTCTGGTGTATTCTTCAAAGCGTACGACCGTAGCGAGAACAAAGGTTGCGGTTACTGGTATGGCTGGGGAAAATTCGATACTTCGAAAGAAATGACGGTTGCCAAATACAACAGTGCTATCGCATTCACCGTGAACGATAAAAAAACAACAGCTATTGAAAGCGTTGAAACGGACAACAATGTATTGTACCATACCGACAACGGAATGCTGTATGTCAATGGCGATGTAAAAGAAATTAGCATCTGCGACATCAGTGGCCGCAAAGTGCTCCAAACTGCCAAAATGCCTGTAAACATCAGTTCATTGCATGGCACACATCTATTAACCGTACATTATATGAATGGCACGCAAAAAGCCATGTTGGTAATCTTATAAAGCATCGTATGTAAAAAATAAAACGGGAAGACTAAAAGGTTTTCCCGTTTTTATTTTGGGTGAACCCGTTTAGGATTCTGTCGAGAAAGCAGAGGCTGAGTAGCAAAAATATGTGTAAGGGCAGTAGCGTTTTGAGGAAGCTAAACGCTGCGGCTTCGTACAGAAAGTAAGGCAGGTAGGCCTGTCTGAAACACATGATGCGTCGTTAAGTTTTACCACACGATTTTGCGACTGAGCCGGAATCGCGTTCTGCTGCTTCAGAGCGTAAGTGCGTTTGTGCCACAGCTTGAATGTTGCGCGTGATTCCCTCGAATTTGGCCCTTTTCACCGCACTTTTCCGGAATAATTCACGATACTGCTCCACACTGAGGTTAATCCAGCCTTCAGGAGTCATGGCGAGCAGGGAGGGGCGAGGACGGAGGGCATCAATCGTGGTGCGACGCGCCATACGATTAAAGGGACAGGCTTCGGCACAACGGTCACATCCATAAATACAGGGCGACATCTTCTGGGCGGCTTCGGGTGGCAAAGGACCGCGGTGCTCTATGCTGAGATACGACAGACAACGACGGGCATCGAGCGTGCCGTCGCCTCGAAGCGCCGACGTGGGACAGGCATCAATGCAACGCCGACAATGAGGCGGACACTGCGGGGAATGCGGTTGGTCGTAGTGGTCGGCTTCGTGTACGATGAGTAACTCGCCTAAAAAGAAATAGCTGCCAGCATGGGGCACAATGAGCTGCGAATGACGACCACGCCAGCCTATGCCGCTCTGCTCTGCCCAATACTTTTCGTCGATGGGGGCCGTGTCAACAAAACAGCGTACTTCGGTTTCGGTGGTCCAACCCATGGCTTGGGCTAAACTGCGAAGCATGGATTTCACCACTTCATGATAGTCGGTGCCATAGGCGTAACGTGCCAAGTGCCAGGCGTTGGGCTGATGGAATGCCACATTTTCGGCCTTTTCATCGGTAAAATCAGCCTTTTCATCGGTAAAATCAGCCTTTTCATCGTTGATTCCGGCCTTTTCATCGGTGTCGTGAGCGTCAATGGTTCCGGCAAGTTCGCGGGCCAGTTCATCCCACGAACCGGGATAGTAATTAACAGCGAGGCTCACTACCGTACGTGCGCCTTCGAGCAGCAGCCGGGGGTCAAAGCGTTTGTCGGTGTGCTGCTCTAAATACAGCATATCGGCCTGATAACCTTCTGCCAGCCAGGCACGCCGCTCAGCCTGCCGTGTGGCACTGAGGGGGGCTGCCTGGGCTATACCGCAAGCCGAAAAACCAAGTTCGGCTGCAGTCTGTTTAAGTTGGGCGGATGAGAATAATGCCATGAATTTTCAGAAAAATCGCGTATTCATCGGTATATGAGCGTTGTCAGGCGGTCGTCGGCATAAATCTCAGCGGCCACTTGCTGCACATCGGCAGCAGTGATTTCGCGGATGCGACTGCAAAGCGCGCTGACGTTGCGGTGGGTGCCGTAGTGGGCAAAGGTTTTGCCGAGGGCCAGGGCATAGCCTTCGGCAGCGTCGGTCGAGATAACCACCTGACCGCAGAGTTGCTTTTTGGCAGCAGCAAGCTGTGAGTCGCTGAGCGGACGTTCGATGAAACGGCGCAATTCGCGCAGCAGCAAGCGGCGGCAGCGACCGACGTCGTGGGCATCACAGCCGAAGTACACGTTCCAGAAACCGGTGTCAGGATAGGTGTTGAGGTAGGAGTCGATGCTGTAAACAAGGCCGGCCTTTTCGCGCAAACTGAGACTCAGGCGTGAATTCATGCCGGGACCACCGAGCATATTGTTGAGCAGCAACAGGGCAAAGCGGCGGGCATCGGTGCCGGCAAAGGTGGGGGCTCCAATGAGTACATGCGCCTGATGGGTGCCTTTGGACACGATACGTTCCTGCGCCGTTATTTGCGGCTGAGGGGGGATTGAAGACAAGGCTGGTGCGGTGAATGCGGCAAAATCGGTGGGTGGAAGCAGACGTTCGAGGGTGCGGACAATTTGCGCAAAGGGTACGTCGCCATACACATAGAACACGGCATTTTGCGGATGATAGTAGCGATGGGTGAAACGCAGGGCATCGGCTGTGGTGTACTGACGCAATCGCTCGGCATTGCCCAAAATGTCGCGGCCCAAGGGCTGACCGGGGTACATGAGCGATTCGAACTCATCGAAGATGATTTCTGAGGGCGAATCCTTATAACTGTCGATTTCATCGCAGATTACCTCTACTTCCTTGTCGATTTCGGCTTGCGGAAAGGTGCTGTGAAACACAATGTCGGTGAGCAAGTCGGCTGCCCGTTTGAAATCGTCCTTAAGCACAGTGGCATAGTACACGGTTTCCTGCTTGGTAGTGTAGGCATTGAGGTCGCCACCTACGCGTTCCAGCCCGTTGACAATGTGACAGGCGCGACGATGGGTCGTGCCTTTGAACGATAAATGTTCGATGAAATGGGCCATTCCCGAATCGGCCTCGTCCTCGTGGCGTGTACCGGCCAGCACCACATAGCCGCAATAAAGCACGGGCGAGGCACTGGGTTCGTGAATGATGCGCAGTCCGCACGGAAGGGTGTGCGCATGATATAGGGGTTGATTGAATGATGCAGACATACAAATGTGATGAATTGGGCGGAAGCACACGGCTCATGAATGGGCTGTGTGCTGCCGGCTACTTGCGAAAGTATTTGCCGACGACGGGCAGGTTCGACAAGGGGAAGTCGTAGTGAATGGTATGAGCTATAAACAGCAAGATACAGCCGCTGTTGATGAGTAGACGCAGCCAAAGTTGCGGCACGAAGTGGGCCGTCAGCTGCATGATGCCGAAGAACAGCAGGGCAATGCACACATACACGCCAATGCTCACAAGGGGATAGCGTATGGGGTAATAATGCTGTCCTACGAAGTAGCTGAGCAGCATGGCGGTGGCGTAGCCGGCAAATCCGGCCCAGGCGCAAGCCATGTAACCATATTCGGGAATGAAAATGACATTGACTGCAATGAGTACGGCACAGCCAACTCCCGAGAACCAGGCACCCCAGATGGTGCGGTCGGTGAGTTTATACCAGAATGAGAGGTTGAAGTAAATGCCCATCATGATTTCGGCTGCCATGACAATGGGCACTACTTTAAGCCCTGCCCAATAGGAAGGACCGATAATGTGTTTGAGCACGTCGATGTAGCCCATCACCATGAGGAAGGCCAGCAGGGTGAAGATGATAAAGAACTTCATGGCCTTGGCGTAAGTGTCGCGGTTGTCGCGGTCTTTTTGTTTACCAAACACAAAGGGTTCGTAGGCATAGCGGAAGGCCTGGGTAATCATGGCCATAATCATGGCTATTTTCACGCTGGCTCCGTAGATGCCGAGCTGCACCTTGCCTTCGTGTCCGGGAACAAGGCGGGGAAACAGCATTTTATCGGCGGTTTGGTTCAGAATGCCGGCAATACTCAGAATGAGAATGGGCCAGGCATAAGTGAGCATTTGGCGCGCCAGACGGCGGTCGAACGTCCAGCGGAAACCAGTGAGTTCGCGTTTGAAAAAGAGGGTGATGAGGGCGGTACAAACCAAGTTGATGGCAAAGGCATAGCCCACCCCGTAGGTGGGTGAATAAATGGCCGATACCCAGCTGTCGGGTCCGAGTTGGGCATAAAGGGCGGGAAGCAGCAGGAAGTAAAGGAGGTTCAAACTGATGTTCAGCACAATGAACAGGAGTTTCAACGCGGCAAACTTGATGGGGCGGCGCTGATAGCGTAAGTAGGCAAAGGGTATGCACTGAAAAGCGTCGATGGCCACGCACACGGCCATCATGCCGAGAAACTCGGGGTGCGCGGCATAGTCGAGGGCGGCAGCTATGGGGTGCAAAAAGCCTAACACACCGCACACAAAGGCCAGCCCGACGGTGAGCACAAGCACGAGGGTGGTGCTGTAAACGCGCCGAGGGTCGGCTTCTTCTTTATTGACAAAACGGAAAAACGTGGTTTCCATGCCGAAGGTGAGCAGCACGAGCAGAAGGGCTACATAGCTGTAGACCTCGGTTATCACGCCATAGCCGCCCGAGGAGGCTGCGAGTTTGGCGGTGTAAAGGGGTACGAGCAGATAGTTGAGAAAACGACCAACGATGCTCGAAAGGCCGTAGATGGCGGTGTCTTTTACCAACGATTTTATGCCGCTGCCCTGAGGCGTGGCGGTGTTTGTTGCTGCCATGTGATTGGGGATAAGTGTTAAGTATGCGTTTCTTTATTGCAACAAAACCGGGGGCTGTAAGCACTGAGTGGTGCTGCCCCCGGCTTTTTGTATGCAAATGTTTGTTCTTTTCAGCACCTGCTTATTCCTGCGCATTAACCTGTTCGGCCACGGCGCAGAGTTCATTGTACCACGCCTCGCCGAAACGACGAATGAGGGGGTCTTTCAGGAACTGATAAATTTTAAGACCCAGGCGACGACCGTTTTCGACGGCAGGGCGGCAAATGTCCCAACGGTGGTATTGCAGCCCTACAAGTCCGCCTGCAAAGCGTTTTTCGCGAATGGGATAAAGCGCACAGGATATGGGTTTGCACCACTGGGTGCGACCTTCTCGAAAGGCCTTGTCGGTGGCGCAAAAGCAGCAACCTTCGGGGCTGTAGCAGGTGAACACGCAGTCCTTGCCGTTGACGATGCTAGTCACGAGGTCGCCTTCGCTATCGGTATAGGCCACGCCTTTGCTGTCGATGATGCTTTGGGCAGCAGCACTGAGATCGTGCCACACATCGTCGAGCACGTTTTCGAGTTCGCCCACTTCGTCGAGGGTAAGGGGGGCTCCGCTGTCGCCTTCAACGCAGCAAATGCCTTTGCAGGCATCAAGGTCGCAGCAAAAATGTTCGGTCAGAATTTCGGAGGTGAGAATTACGTCGCCTACTTGCAGTATCATAACTTCGAGGTGAAATATTTGGATATCAATAAAAATACAGAAGGGGAAAAACGAACTACCAGTTGATGGGCGAAATGCCATGCTGAATGAGGTAGTCGTTGCAAAGCGTGAAATGGTGATTGCCGAAAAATCCGTGATAAGCCGAAAGGGGCGAAGGGTGCGCCGAACAGAGCACAAGGTGGCGTGTACGGTCAATTTCCTTGCCTTTGCGTTGGGCGTAGTTGCCCCACAGAATGAACACCAGGTGCTGTCGTTCGGCATTGAGGTGGCGGATTACGGCGTCGGTAAACTCCTCCCAGCCTTTGCCTTGGTGCGAGGCTGCCTGATGGGCGCGTACGGTAAGGGTGGCGTTGAGCAGCAGCACCCCCTGTTTGGCCCAGCGTCGCAAACTGCCGTTGGAGGGCATGGGGCGTCCGGTGTCGGCTTCAATTTCTTTGAAAATATTGACGAGCGAAGGGGGCATCTTCACCCCTTCCTTCACCGAAAAGCAAAGTCCTTCGGCCTGTCCGGGTCCGTGGTAGGGGTCCTGCCCGATGAGCACAACCTTGGTTTGTTCAAACGGACAAAGGTTGAAGGCATTGAATATTTCGGGCCCAGGCGGATAGCAGGTGGTCTGCCGGTATTCGCTGCGCACGAAATCGGTGAGTTGCTGGAAGTAGGGAGCATCGAATTCGCTTTGAAGACGTTGCGCCCACGAGGATTCTATTTGAACTTGCATTGGCTGAAGCAAAAGAACGGTTTGACTGGCTAATCGAAAACTTTAAACGCATAACCTTGCGACTGTAGCCACTCAATGGCGCGCGGCAGGGCGTAGAGCAACTTGTCGTGGCTTTTGAGCGAATCGTGAAAGGTGATGATACTGCCGTTTCGGGCGTACTTTCTGACGTTGAGCAACACGTCGCGTCCGTTCAGGTTTTTGGAATAGTCGCGCGTAACGAGGTCCCACATCACCACGCGGTAACGCTGTTTGACCATGACGTACTGTTCCCACTTCATCCATCCGTGTGGCGGACGGAAGAGGTCGGTTTTCAGGTAGACATTGGCCTTGTTGACATTTCGCACGTACGAGCTGATGCCATGGCGCAATCCGCCAATGTGGTTAAAGGTGTGGTTTCCCAGCCTGTGTCCGCGTGCCTTGACCATTTCGAACACTTCGGGATGTTTGCGAATGTTATCGCCCACCATGAAAAAGGTGGCCTTGATGCCGTAATGATCGAGTACGTCGAGAACCCAAGGCGTTACCTCGGGTATAGGGCCGTCGTCAAAGGTCAGGTAAACGGCGCGTTCGTGCTTGTTCATCCGCCACAGCGCGTGGGGATACAACCAGCGCAGGAACCAGGCGGGCTGTTCGATTATCATGGGAATGGTGTGGTGGTAAAATCACAAAAAAGTGTGCCGATGCACTACGGCTTGCACACGCTCCAACCTTCGGAGGGGGAGCGTTGCA
>OFOU01000761.1_pt1 | contig 23580 bp, 21 predicted proteins | sample 1542061 | NCBI WGS metagenome assembly OFOU01 (sample SAMN04209239, study PRJEB22552) | human gut metagenome | biome: gut; material: feces | host: Homo sapiens | place: USA: Oklahoma
TCTGTTCCCCTGCCCTGACAACCGTTGAGTTTCCCTGGCATGACATTGGGGTGAAAGCCGGTAAAGCTCTTCTCGAACTGCTTAACGATAAGCCTGGTGAAAAGTTCATTGAAATTCCGTCAGTGCTCAAAGTCCGGGCCAGTACCGCGGCATGAGTTTAATATAGGGCGATAAGGCTTCCCCTATCTAGTATCTGTGTGTGGTAGCCAGGGTTTCTACCAGGAAGAATGTCTCTCTGCGAGAGTCCATACAATAAATGCCCAGCTCATAAAGCAAAAAATAGTCGGGACAGTAGCGTTTTTTCGCTACTAAGCGGATAAACCGCCAGCCTCATTTCCCGTTTATCTTGCCAGCCGCCCCAGGCGGTGATTTCGTAGCCTCGACCCGCCTGGGCGGCTTTGCACTGAAGTCCGTCTAGCGCCAGTCCAGGGTATACGATGTCTCCTACGCCAGTTAGCAGGCAAAGCGCACCGCGATAATTCATTTGCACCGCCCTGGTGCCGCACATTCACCATGCCGCCCCCCGTCAGACATGCCCCCATTACATTAACCAGTTGAATATAAGAAGTTATTTTATATGGCACGTTTAATGCTCTTCGCTTGTATACCGCAATGTGGACAAGAACGTATGCCATATGGCCACAACAGATCGCCAGTCTGCGGTCGCAACCTTCCCCTTTCTGTGAGGCATCCAGGGTGGATGCGTTTCACGGAAGCCTGCTTACTGAAAACGGAGAACAACATGACGACACTCAGCGAACCGTTGGTTACCCCGAAATTTGGCAAATGGCGCCAGCTGGTGCTGGGCCTGATCTGTATGGCCGCCATCTCCAGTCCGCAATATGTCTGGACGCTGTTGACAAAACCCCTGGCCGCCAAACTTGGCGTCGGTCTGCCAGAATTGCAGGTCACCTTCTCGCTACTGATCATCCTGCAGACCTTCTTTTCCCCTTTTCAGGGGCGGTTAGTGGAAAAATTTGGCCCACGGCGGCTGATCGCTATTGGCACGGTGATGGCGGGAATGAGCTGGGTACTTTCCGCGCAGGTGAATGGCCTGGCAACGCTCTGGCTGGTTTATGGCTGCATGGGCGGCCTCGGGACCGGGATCGTCTACATCGGCGTTGTCGGCCTGATGGTCAAATGGTTCCCACAACAGCGGGGATTCGCCGCCGGCGCGGTGGCGGCGGGCTACGGGATGGGGGCCATCATAACCACCTTCCCCATCTCCCTGTCGCTGACCACTAACGGCCTTGAACACACGATGACGACTTTCGGGATCCTTTTCGCCCTCGTCGGCTTCCTCGCCAGTCAGGGGCTGAAGCTGCCGCCGCCCGCTGTCTCCCAGCCCGTCAGTCAGACGGTGGTGCAGAGCAGCAGATCGTTTACTTCCCGGGAAATGCTGCGCCAGCCGCTGTTCTGGCTGATGTTCGTCATGATGGCGATGATGTCGACTTCCGGGCTGATGGTCACTTCGCAGATGGCGGTGTTCGCCGAGGATTTCGGCATTAGCCAGGCGGTGGTGTTTGGCATGGCGGCGCTGCCGCTGGCGTTAACGATAGACCGCTTTACCAACGGCTTAACCCGGCCGCTGTTTGGGTTTATTTCCGACCGCTTCGGCCGCGAGCAAACCATGTTTATCGCCTTTGCGCTGGAGGGGGTAGCGATGATGCTCTGGCTGGCGTGCCGGGAAGATCCGCTGCTGTTTGTCCTGCTCTCCGGGGTGGTTTTCTTTGGCTGGGGGGAGATCTTCTCGCTCTTCCCGTCGACGCTCACCGATACGTTCGGCAGCGAGCATGCCGCCAGCAACTATGGCTGGCTGTATATTTCTCAAGGCATCGGGTCAATCTTTGGCGGCCCGCTGGCGGCACTGCTCTATCAGTACACCCACGGCTGGCATGTGGTCTTCAGCTGCGCGATTGGCCTTGATTTTGTCACCGCCGCCCTCGCGCTGTGGGTGCTAAAACCGTGGCGCGCGCGCTTTATCCGCCAGCATAGCTAATCGTCCGCCGGGCAGAAGTGACGGCTCGCCCGTCACTTCACTGATATTCGCTGCGCAACAGCGCGTACAGGTACTCATCGCCCCACTCGCCTTTAAAAAAGATATTCTGCCGGTAATGCGCCTCGCGACGAAAGCCCAGCCCTTCCAGGAGTTTGATCGCGCCGGTATTGCGGGTGTCTACCACCGCTGTCAGCCGGTGGTGGGCTAACTGTTCAAAGAGTAAGGCCATCACCGCCCGCATGGCTTCCCGGGCATACCCCTGATGCTGATACGCAGGGGAAAAGGTCATCCCCAGCTCGGCCTGTCTGCCGTGATCTAAGAAGTGGATCCCCACATCTCCCGCCAGCGCACCGTTGGCCTGGATCTCTACGGCAAGCTGGAACCAGCTCTCATCCTCAGCAAAGGCCTGCGAACGCTGTTGTTCATAGAAGGCTGTCGCCTCTGTCATGCCGTAGTGGGTCCAGCTCTGAAAGCGGGCCACCTCCGGCAGATTGCGATAATGACTGAAAGACGGCAGATCTTCCGTTCTGAACCGGCGCAGCAGCAGCCGGGGCGTGGTCAGGGGTAACATCATCTCTTCTCTTCTTCTCAATGAGACCGGCAATGGCGGGGCCATCTTAACCTGCGCAGCCTCAACCCAGCCATCGCACTTCCTTGTCAATTTAATATAAAGTTAAATTTCGATATTAAAATTTCACAAACCGATAAAACATTACAATAACAAATACGAAAAACAGGGGAACAAGCCAGAGAGGCGTCTCTGGAAAAAAGAGCCCTTGCGCCACGGCGAAGAGGATGGTCAGTACAGCTGGGCCATAAGATGAAATTAACGACCTGAATATTCTTCGCAGCAATCTTTTAATAAGATTCATCATAGTTATCGGATCATCCTGGTAATGATGTCTGTAATACCCTCATTCGATGCGTGTCCTGCTGTAACCGTCTCAGACTTCAGAAATAATGCCTATCAGAAAGTACATCATTCACAGCTTATGTGTATAAAGGTCCGAATAATACGTCGGTTCAGAAACATAAGGACATGACTTGTGTATGTCTACGCAATCTTGTTTTTATTGAGGGAACCGACGCCGCATAAACCGCGGCTGATTTACTTTTTGCCCGTCTGGCGGCAAGATCCGGCATAATGCACCGCTGTCGCAGGACGGCCGTGTCACCGGCAATCGTGACAGCGAACCATTCGACAGGAAAACGCATGAAGCCAAAACAAGCGGACATTCTCCGCCACGCCAGCACGCTGTTTAATCGCGAAGGATATCAGTCGCCCAGCATCGAGCGGATTGCTGAACATGCTGGCATCTCCAAAATGACCTTCTACCGCTATTACGCCGATAAAGAGGCGCTCATTCTGGCTATCCTCAAGCAGAAAGAGAGCGAATTTATGCAGGATCTGGCGCAGATCACGGCGGATAAAGCCAGTGCGCGGGAGAAGCTGTTTGCCGTGTTCGACTACTACCATCGCTGGTTTACCTGCGAAACGTTCCACGGCTGCATGTTTACCCGCGCGCTGTTTGAATATGGCGCGTCATCGCCGGCGATCCGGGAGCAGTGTTCCCGCTTCAAGTCGCTCCTCTGGCAGTTCTTCCGCGATATTCTCCTGCTGGTGTTAAAACCAGAGCCTGCCGAGCGGGTCGCCATGATGATGGTGATGCTCATCGATGGCGCTATCGCCGCCCAGCAGGCCGAGTCCGCCGAATGTCGGGAGATCCCGCCGGGGATGACCGCCTGGAGCGCGGCCAAAGCGCTTATTTACTCAGAAGGCGGTACGCTGTGAGATGATAAGCTGCCGCCCAGCGACTGCAGGGCCGCCAGCAGACCATCATAGTAATCGTTGCAGGTTTGCAGACGCAGCGCGGCGCCAAAGAAGACCTCCTCCATCGCCGCCGGATGTTTTTTGCCAATCGGCACAATCACATTGTTCAGCCAGCCATCCGCATGACCGATGTCGACCGTGATATGTTCGGCATAGTAATGCACGTCGCGCTCGGAAAGCCCAATCCGCCGACACCCCCCCACCAGTTTTTCATACTGCGGCGGGTCGAGCAGCTCGGTCATCGCCATCACGCCCAGCGATTTGTAGTAATGCTGACGGTTAACGCCGCCCAGCATAAAGGCGTTATACCCGGCCAGCCCCTGCCACTCGTACAAATGGGCAAAATGATTGTCCGGCAAAGCGATATTCCGCCGCTTCAGTAAATCCTTGTACAAATTGACGTGGGTGATCTCAGTGCTGCCCTGGCCTATCTCATCCCACAGATTTTGCGCAATCTCAGCGCGGGTTTCCGGCAGCGAGCCCACCAGCCCCATCGCCACCAGATCGAAGAAAAGCAGATTGAGGGCGCTGTCGCTTTTGAAGAAATAGTCGATTTGCGCCGCAGAGGCCTCGCTGGCAAGGAAATCGAACAGCGGATGATGAGACGCCGGGTGCTGCTGGCATAAGGCGTGCAGTTCGTCGACGATATTGCCGGCGTCAAGCATTGGTCTCTGGTGGTGGAAGCGTTTGCTTTCCGCCCGCAGCCACTCAGACTCGATGTAATTTCTGATCCCGGAAAGCAGCGGATGAAACTGATTGGCAGCCGCTGGCGAGAGCGGGTCGGCAAGCCAGGACTGATAGAGAATGAACAGCGCGTGGTGCGCACGCTTTTTGGCCTGTGGATCGTCAGCGGAGAAGGCGCGGATGCAGGTATTCTCAGTGAGATGCCAGGCTCTGTCGGCCACCAGCGGGTTGGCCGTCAGCTTCAGCGACAGCGCGTTGCTGTGCAGAAGCTGGTCAATTAACTCATCCAGCGCCAGCCTGGCCATCACCGCGGTCTGGTCGCTTCCAATCACCCCATTATCTGTGTTACGCATGATTTATCCCTGTGAAATACATGGCTACTATACGGTATAGTACCGTCCATAATGCGGCAACGTAAATTTCACACGTGCTTTCAATTTACTGATTATTAAAGAATTTAAATGAATACAATAAAAACCACTAAAATATTATTGATATTATAAAAACAATAACATTACCATTCAGTACAGTGACAAACGACACAAGGAACCATCATGCCTTATCTGTTACTGACGCTGGCGGCTCTGTTCTGGGGCGGGAATTATGTTGTCGGGCACGTGCTGGTGCAGGGCGTGGATCCGATCCTGATGACCGAAGCGCGCTGGGCGCTGACGGCGCTGCTGCTGGGCCTGCTCTACCGACGGCAAATCGCCGGCAGTCGCCACCTGCTGCGGGCAAACGCCCCGGCGGTGGTGGTGCTCACCCTCTGTGGCCAGGTCAGCTTCCCGCTTACGCTCTATATTGGCCTGCAAACCACCTCCGCGCTCAACGCCGCCATCTATATGTCCGCCACGCCGAGCATGGTGCTGTTGATTAACCGGCTGATTTTCCGCGACCCGGTATCGGCGCGTAACTGGCTGGGGGTCATCTTCAGCACCCTCGGCGTAATGATCCTGTTATTCCAGGGAAACCCACTGCACGCCGCCTCGCTGCATAGCTTTGCCATCGGCGACCTGTGGGCGATGGGGTCGGCGCTGAGCTGGGCGCTCTACTGTTCGCTGTTACGTCTGAAGGACCGCCGAATCCCGGCGAATGGCTTTGTCGCCGTCAGCTCGCTGCTCGGCGCCCTGATCCTGGTGCCAATCGTCATCTTCTGGCTGATGCGCCACCCGGCGCAGGACTGGGCAGCCTGGCGCGAGCCGTTTTTCCTCAGCGGCCTGGCGTATCTGGTAATTTTCCCATCGTGGCTGGCCTATTTGTTCTGGAACAAAGGTATCGCCACCATTGGCGCCACGCGGGGCGAAATTTACACCCACATCATCCCCCTCTCCGGCGGGGTGTTGAGCATCCTCTTCCTGCATACCCAGCCGCATGCCTGGCATCTGTTTAGCGCGCTGTTCATCATGGTGGGGATTGGGATCTGCTCGCTGGAGAAACGCCAGGCGGCGTCTATTCGTCTGCGTGACTAATGTATGCGACCGGGCGCCTGGCCACGCCCGGTCACAAAAGTTAACGGCTGGTGGAGAGCGGCTGGTGATGTCCCGCTCCTGCGGATTGGATCACCCGGCCTTCGCGACCAAAAAAGGTCAGTACGGTAATGACGATCGCCACCGTCCCGGCCACCAGGGCCATTGCCAGGCCGTAGTTATGCCCATGATGCTGGGCGATTGATGCCTGGAGAGTGGCATTCACCGAAGCCAGCAAATTACCCAGCTGGTAGACGAAGCCGGGCAGCACCGCCCGGGTGTTGGCCGGGACCAGTTCATTGAGCCAGGTGGGGATCACCCCCCAGGCCCCCTGGACCATAAACTGCATCAGGAACGCCCCCGCCCCCAGCGCCAGCGAGCCGCTGGCGAAAGCCCACAGTGGAATGACCGGCAGCGCCAGCAGGGCGGCGATCATAATCGCTTTGCGTCGGCCAATCTTCTCCGACAGCGAACCGAAGAACACTCCACCAATGATCGAGGCGATGTTATAGCAGACCGCGATGATGCTGACCGTTTTAGGCTCGAAGCCGTGCTGAACTTTCAAAAAGACCGGGTAAAGATCCTGCGTCCCGTGAGAGAAGAAGTTGAAAGCCGCCATCAGCACCACCAGGTACAGGCACAGCTTCCAGTGGCTACGCAGTACCGGCAGCAGGGCCGTACTCTCTTTATTCTGCCTGGCCGCCTGCCAAACCGGAGACTCCTCGACGCAGAAATAGATAAACGGCAGCAGCAGCACCGGCGCGGCGCCAATGACAAACATCCCGCGCCAGCCGAGTTGTTCAAAAAGCAGCCCATAGGCGACGGCCGCCAGCAAATAGCCGAAGGGGTATCCCGCCTGGAACAGGCCGGACATCAGGCCGCGCGAGCGGTCGGGGATCGTCTCCATCGCCAGCGAAGAGGCCACGCCCCAGATCCCGCCCATCGCCACGCCGTACAGCACCCGCAGCAGGAAAAACAGCATCAACGACGGCGCGGCGGCGGAGAGCAGCTCAAAAGCCGAGAAGAACACAATATTGAGCATCAGGATTGGTTTGCGACCAAACTTCTCCGCCGCCCTGCCGAAAATTAGCGCGCCGACGGGCCGCACGGCCAGAGTCAGCAGAATCGCCAGGGTGACCTCCTCAAGGTCGACATGAAACGAGTGGGCGATATCGCTCAGTAAAAAAACTAACAGGAAAAAGTCGAAAGCATCGAGCGTCCAGCTTAAAAAACTGGCTATCGCCGCATTACGCTGTCGTGAGGTCCAGCCGTGCATCTTGTCATCCCTATCCCGACGGCATTGCCGGGAGTGTGCGCGGCGTCCAGCAGAGCGAGCTGGGGTCACCGCCTGTGTAAATTGTTTGTATAGAAAGTTGCTCTTTTGTTAATTACACCCCTTTTACGACAATCGGCAAGTTTATTAGCATGCTAATTTGTTTCAAATTGCGTGTTCCCCTCACCGGTTCGGCAATTTTCGACCAGAATTAAAACCAGGTTCGCTTAAGCGAAGCGTCATCAATGCCGCATCTGCCCACAGGAAGGGAGAGAATCATGAAGAGAATTGCCATCGTCGGCGTGGGGCCGACGGGGATTTACACCTTTTATGAACTGGTGAAGCGCGGTGAGCCGCTGGCCATCACCCTGTTTGAAAAAGAGGCGCAGGCCGGGGTGGGTATGCCCTACAGTGACGATAATACCGCGGCGCAAATGCTGGCCAATATTGCCAGCATTGAGATCCCCTCCATCGACCTGACCTACCTGCAATGGCTGCAGCAGCAAAGCGATGACTGGCTGGCGGCGCGCGGGCTTGAACGGCACGCCCTGCATGAGCGCCAGTTTCTGCCGCGGGTGATCCTCGGCGAATACTATCGCGACCGTTTTCTGTACCTCGTTGAGCGGGCCCGGGACGTCGGCTTTGTGATTAGCGTTTGTGAATCCTGTGAAGTCACGGATATTGCGGTTCAGCCCACCGGGATCGCCATCCACACCGATAGTGCAGCAGACCCGGTAATTGTCGACCTGGTGGCGATTGCCACCGGCCATCTGTGGCCTGAAGAAGAGCGCGCCAGCCGACAGTACTTCCCCAGCCCGTGGACCGGCCTGATGGAGGCCCGCATTGCCCCCTGTCGGGTGGGGATCCTTGGGACTTCATTAAGCGCGATTGATGCCGCCGTGGCGGTAGTGGCCCGCCACGGCGTTTTCCATACCGAGGACGACAAAACGACCCATTTTTCCCTCCATCCAGGCAGCGAAGCGCTGGAGATCACCCTGATGTCACGCCACGGCGTGCTGCCGGAGGCCGATTTTTACTGCCCGATCCCGTGGGAGCCGCTGGAGATTGCCACTCCCGCCGCCCTCGAAGCGGCCATAGCGGAGGGTAGCGACGCTCTGTTAGATCGGATTTTTGAGCTGATCGTTAAAGAGCTGGAATATGCTGCCCCCGACTGGAGCGAGGCGATCGGGCTTCGTCAGCTGACGCCTGACAGTATCGCCGACGCCTGGTTTGCCGACCGCCTCACCCATGACCCCTTTCAGTGGGCGCAGCGCAATCTGCAGGAGGTGGAGCGCAATAAGCGCGAACACCACACGGTGCCCTGGCGCTATGCCATTCTGCGCCTGCATGAGGCGATTGAAACCGTGGTGCCGCAGTTCAACGACGCGGACAGCCGTCGCTTCCGCCAGGGCCTCGCCCGGGTATTTATCGATAACTACGCCGCCATTCCGCCGGAGTCCATACGTCGGCTGCTGGCCCTGCACCGGGCTGGCAGTCTGCGGATCCTGACGCTGGGCGAAGATTATGAGCTGCAGCGGGAGCCTGACCGGACGCTGATTGTTCATCATCGTCAGCGCTGCGAATTCGATGTCTTTATCGATGCCCGCGGACAAAAAGCGCTGAAAACCCGGGATCTGCCCTTCCCTTCACTGCGCCAGCAGCTGCTGGCCTGCGGCGACGACATTCCGGACGTCGGTGATGACTACACGCTGCAGGCGCCGGAGACAGTGCGCGGCCGGGTCGCCTTCGGCGCCCTTCCCTGGCTGATGCACGATCGCCCCTTTGTGCAGGGGCTGACGGCCAGCGCCGAGATTGGCAGCGCTATGGCCCGCGCCGTGTCGCAGCAGGCCGCCGGCCGACGGCGCCGTCTCTGGTATATCGAATAGCGGAGCGCTTAAGCGCAATATCCGAATACTGGGGGGGTGAACAGGCGTGCTATAAACAGCAACTGTCCGTCCCCTGCACGACCACGTTTAACATTTACGAGGTATTCATGAGTCATCTTTTTAGCGCGACGCGAATTGGTCAACTCACCCTTGATAACCGTATCGTTATCGCCCCGATGTGTCAGTACTCCGCCGACGAGGGTAAGGCGACCTCCTGGCACCGGATCCATCTTGGCCAACTGGCTTTCTCCGGCGCCGGCCTGTTAATTCTGGAAGCCACGGCGGTAGAGCCCGCGGGGCGTATCTCCCCGGGGGATCTGGGGCTGTGGGATGATGAAACCGAAAACGCCCTGCGCGGCGTAGTCGAAGATATTCGGGCCTGGTCGCCGATCCGTCTGGGGATCCAGCTGGGTCATGCCGGACGCAAAGCATCCTGCGCCGCCCCGTGGCAGGGAGGCCATCAGCTGGCGCTCAACGATGGTGGCTGGCAGACCGTCGCCCCTTCCGCCGTGGCGTTTCACGATGGCGATCGCGTCCCCGCTGAACTGAGCCATGCCGATATGGCGCGCATCAAAGCGGCCTTCGTCGCCAGCGCGCTGCGCGCCCAGCGGCTGGGCTTTGAGCTGATTGAACTGCACGCCGCCCACGGCTATCTGCTGCACCAGTTTCTCTCGCCGCTCAGCAACCAGCGCCGTGACGAGTACGGCGGTTCGCTGGAGAACCGAATGCGCTATCCGCTGGAAGTCTTTAAGGCGATCCGCGAGGCAGTGGGCAACACCATGGCGGTGGGCGTCAGGCTGTCGGCTACCGACTGGGTCGAAGGCGGCTGGGACTGCGAGCAGTCCATTAAGTTTAGCCAGCAGCTGGAAACGCTGGGCAGTGACTATATTCACGTCTCCAGCGGCGGTTTGTCGCCGCAGCAGGCGATCACCGTTGGGCCGGGATACCAGTTGCCTTTCGCCCGCGACATTCGCCAGCAGGTAGCCATCCCGGTGATTGGCGTGGGGCTGATCACCGACCCGCAGCAGGCGGAAGCGGCGCTGGAGAATGGCGATGCCGACCTGATCGCCCTCGCCCGCGCGGTACTCTACGATCCGCACTGGCCGTGGCACGCTGCGGCCAGCCTTGGCGCCCAGGTCCGCGTGCCGTCGCAGTATTTGCGCTCGGAGCCGCACGGCCTGAAAGGCACCCTGCTGCCAAACCGTTGAACCCACGGCGGGCATAAAAAAGGGGTATCGTAAGATACCCCTGAGCAGGATGTTATTGCGGTCCATGTGCCGGGCGGCGACGACGCCTTGCCCGGCCTACAAAAGGGTGATACCCGGTCATTGCGCAGCCAACCCGCCCCCTGCGTAGGCCCGCGCAAGCGCAGCGCCGCCGGGCAATCTATCAGGCTCCGCTCCCTATATTTCCGGGCGGCGGGTCAGGCAAACACCGCGAGTTACTGCTGTGCGGCAGGCGGCGCGGCGTTCTGTTTATCCTTCGCGATACTGTCCTGGATGGCTTTGGTTTTGCTCGCCGCTTCAGCCGAGAGCTGATTGGCGTCACCGATGGCGTTGTCTTTGATCTGACCCGCCTCTTTGACTATGCGGTCACTTTCCTGCTTTGCGTTCTGCTTCACCGCATCGGCCTGGGCTTTCGCCTGCTGGGCGATGGCGTCCGCCTTCTTGTCCGCCTCGGCCTTGATGGCGCTGGCCTGATCCTTCAGGCGATCGGCCTCGGCGTCAGCCTGGCTTTTCAGCGTATCGATTTGCTTATCCGCATCCTGTTTAATTGCCTGCGCTTTATCCGCCGCGGCATCCTTCATCTGCTCCGCATTATCTTTAGCCTTATCCAGTTTGTTATCAACTTTCGACGCATCGTCGCAGCCAAACAGGGTCAGGCACAGGGCGGAAGCGAGTAGTGTTTTATTCCAGAGTTTCATCAGCATTCCCTTACAGGTTAAGTCGTTATCCAGCTTTGTGATTCGTTGCATTAATAGCATTCACATTTTATATATAAACGCTCAGCCGATAGAGTCAAGGCGACAGCGCCGATTGTCAGTCCAGGGTCGCTACCAGCCCCTGCAGCCAGTCGGCAAAGACCCGAACCTTATGCGAGAGATGCCGGTGCGGATAGAGCAGCGACAACGGTCGACGCGGCGCCGGAAAGTCCGGCAAAACTTCCACCAGTTGCCCGCTGTCGATATAAGGTTGCAAAAAGAAACGCATCCCCTGCAGCATCCCCAGCCCCGCCAGCCCGGCAGCAGTAAAGACTTCAGAGTTGTCCAGCACCAGTTTACCGGGAATGGCGATCTGCCTGATGCCCTCCGGGGTCTGGAATCGCCAGGGCATAATCTGCCGGCTGCTGCTGTTCACCCAGTTCACCGCCAGATGCGACTGCAGGTCCTCCAGCGTCGCGGGCGCCCCATAGCGCGCCAGATAGCCCGGACTGGCGCAGGTGGTTAACGCCACCTCCCCCAGCGAACGCGCCACATAGTCGCCATCCTCAAGATCCCCCACCCGCAGCAGGCAATCCAGACCATCGCGCAGCATATCCCGGCGTACGTCGGAGCTGCTGAGGACAATCTCCACCTCCGGATGGGCCTGATAAAAATCCGGCAGATGCGGGATCACCAGCAGCCGGGCAAAGGCGATCGGCATATCAACGCGCAGCTGACCGCGGATCGGCCGGTCCGGCGCGAACGACTCCAGCAGATCGTCGGCCTGGGAGAGCAACGGTTTGCTGCGACGATAAAACTCTTCCCCCTCCGGCGTAAGATACAGACGCCGGGTGGTGCGCTGCAGCAGCCGGACCCCGCTCTCCTGCTCCAGCTGCTGCAGTGCTTTGGTCACCGCCGGTCGGTGGATCTGCAAATTTTCCGCCGCCTGGGCAAAGCTGCCGGCATCGACGATTTCAATAAAAATTTTAATATTTTCAAACAGATTCATTTGCATGATGGCCCGCCTCCCACCTCTTCATCAGTTCACATTATTACTAATTTAATAATAGTGATGAAAGTTTTTGCTCATTTTTTAAAACAATAAAGACGCCTACACTGCCCTCATTGCCGCATCGCTGGGGCGAACAAATTTATAACTTATTAACATACAAGGAAAAATAGCATGCAACCTAACCGCGTCGCCCGCATTCTGGGTATTGAAAAACCGGTGGTCCAGGGGCCCCTCTCCTGGCTAACCGATGCTCGTCTGGTGGCGGCCGTCGGCAACGCCGGTGGGCTTGGCGTGCTGGGCCCGAACGCCGGACTGACGGCGGCAACCGCCGTCTCCACCCCGGAGGCCACCGCCGAGAAAATGCGCGAAGAGATCCGCAAAACCAAACAGCTGACGGAGAAACCCTTTGGCGTCAACCTGATCCCGACGGCGGAAAATGACATCTGGACGCCGGCGATCCTCCCGGTGATCAAAGAGGAAGGGGTTAAGGTGGTGGTCTACACCGGCTACGGCGACGGTTCGTTAAAACCGGCGCTGTTCGACGAACTGAAAGCCGCCGGGATCACCATTATCTATCGTGACATCAACCCGACGCCGGAGAACAGCCGCCGCGCGGAGCAGGCCGGAGCGGATATTATTGTCGCCACCGGCTTTGACGAAGGCGGCACGCTGCCGGGTACCGCCCTCGGGACCTTCACCATCGTCCCGCTGATCGTTGACGCGGTACAGCGGGTTCCGGTGATGGCCGCCGGAGGGATCACCGACGCCCGGGGCGCGCGCGCCGTTCATGCCCTGGGGGCGGAGGGCGTCTTCGCCGGTTCGGTATTTATCAGCACCATCGAAAGCCGGGTTCCCGACTCGGTGAAAGCGAAAATTGTGGCCGCCAACGGTCTGGATCTGCGCCTGTTCCGTACCCTGCCGGACTACTACCGCGCGCTGCCCGGCAAACTGAGCGACACACTGGTGGCCATGGACCGGGCCGGCGCCTCAAAAGCCGAGCTGGCCCAGGCGATGGGCGGTCTGCGCGGGATGCGGCTGGGCATGCTGGAGGGGAATACTGATGAGGGGTATATCTCGGTGGGCGCGGGGATCGGCAACATCCATGCCATCACCTCTGTCGCCGAGGTAGTCAACCAGCTGGCGGTGTAAAGCCGCCAGCCGGGGCACGGTGACCGGCGCGATCAGGCGTCGGCCACCTTCTCTACCGCCCGGGAGAAAGCGTCGATAGCCAGCCCGACGTCGGCGGCGGTCACCGACTCCGCCGGGTGATGGCTGACGCCCCCCAGGCAACGCACAAACAGCATCGCCGATGGCCAGCGCTCGGCGATAGCGATGGCGTCATGCCCTGCGCCGCTCGGCAGCGTCAGGGAACGCCCCTGCACCGCCACCACCGCCTCGCTCAGCACCGCCTGCAGGTGACTGTCGCAGGCGGTGGCGGCGATGCGATAATACTCCTCGGCGGCGAAACTCAGCTGGCGGCGCCCGGCAATGGCCTGCGCCTGCCCCAGCAGTTCCTCCAGCAGCGCCGTCAGCGGCGCATCCTGCGGGCCGCGAATATCCAGCGTCAGCTGCACCTCGCCCGGTATCACGTTCACCGCGCCCGGCGCACAGCGCAGGGTGCCGACCGTCGCCACCAGGTTACCGCCGCGCTGGCGGGTCAGGTTTTCCACCTGCATCATCCATTCCGCCGCCGCGGCGAGGGCGTCCTTGCGATGGAGCATCGGCACCGTGCCGGCATGGCCAGCTTCGCCGGTAAAACGGCAATTCAGCCGTCTGGCGCCGTTAATCGCCTCCACCACGCCGAGCGCCAGCCCCGCCTGCTCCAGGCACGGCCCCTGCTCGATATGCAGTTCCAGATAGGCGGCGATATCCCGCGGGTGACGGGCCGCGTGGGCGATCCTCGCCGGATCGAGTCCGGCATTCACCAGCGCCTGGGCGACGCTCACCCCGTCGGTATCGCACTGTGACAGCCAGCTTTCAGGCCAGGTGCCGGTGACGCCGCGACTGCCGAGCAGGGTGATGCCAAAGCGGGTGCCCTCTTCATCGCCAAAGCCGACGATCTCGATTGCCTTCGCCAGCCGTCGCCCCTGCTGGTGCAGACGCTGGACCACCTCAATCGCCGCCAGTACGCCGAGCATGCCGTCGTAGCGCCCGGCGTTGCGCACGGTGTCGAGATGAGAGCCCAGCAGCACCGCCGGCGCGCCCTCCTGCACGCCTTCATAGCGACCGCAGATGTTGCCGACGCTGTCCTGCCATACCATCATGCCGGCGGCCTGCATCCACTGGCCCACCAGCTGGTTGGCCTGCAGATGTTCCGGCGACAGATAGACCCGGGTCAGGGCATCGGCGGTTTCGCTGAGGGCGGCCAGCCGATCGGCACGCGCCATCACCCGGCTGGCGGCCGCCTCTCTCTCCGCCTGCTGGCGGACGGTGTCACTCATAGGGTGGCCTCGGTGCGGTAGTGATCCCAGGCCGCCTGCATCGCCGCGCCCTGAGTGGTGGTGAACCTGAGGTAGTTCAGGACCGCTTCCAGCGCGCTGAGCGTCTGCATCACGCAGTCTTTACGCGCGTTATAGCCCATGGTGCCAATGCGCCAGACTTTACCGTGCAGCGGACCAAACGAGGTGCCAATTTCAATGCCGAAATCTTCCAGCATCAGTTTGCGTACCTGATCGCCGTTGACCCCGTTGGGGATCACCACCCCCAGCACGTTATTCATTTTGTGCCGCAGGTCGCCAAAGGTCTCGAGCCCCATCGCCTGGATGCCCTTCAGCAGCGCATCGCCGTGCAGTTTGTGGCGGGCGATGCCGTTGTCGAGTCCCTCCTGGAGGATCAGGCGCGCGCACTCCCGGGCGGCGAACAGCGCCGAGGTCGCTTCGGTATGGTGGTTAAGGCGCTCCGGCCCCCAGTAATCCATTACCATGCCGAGATCGAAATAGTTGGAGTAGATCATCTCGTCGACGCCATCGTGATGGGCATCGGTGCGGATCCCCTGCTCAATGCAGCGGCGGCGGCGGATGACCTCTTCCATCCGCGGGCTGAGGGTGATGGGCGAGGTGCCGGAAGGACCGCCCAGGCACTTCTGCATCCCGGCGGACACGGCGTCCAGCTGCCAGGCGTCGGTTTCCAGCGGGTTACCGCCGAGCGACGCGGTGGCGTCGGTATAGAACAGCACATCGTGACGACGGCAAATCTCCCCCAGCTCCGCCAGCGGCTGCAGCATGGTGGTGGAGGTATCGCCCTGCACGGTGAGCAGCAGGCGCGGCCGCACGCGCTTGATCGCATCCTCAACCTGATCCGGCGTAAAGACCTCGCCCCACGGCACCTCGATGGTGTGCACTTCTGCCCGGCAGCGACGCGCGATCTCGCACAGCAGATGACCAAACCGGCCGAACACCGGCACCAGCACCTTGTCACCGGGACGGATCGCCGACAGCAGAATCGCTTCGATCCCGGCGCGCGAGGTGCCGTCGACCAACATCGTCCAGCGATTTTCGGTGCGAAACACGCCGCGGTAGAGCGCCATGACTTCATTCATATAGTGGGTCATCGCCGGATCGTACTGGCCAACCAGCTGGCTCGACATGGCGCGCAGCACGCGCGGGTCGGCATTGATCGGCCCCGGCCCCATCAGCAGGCGCTGCGGCGGGTTAATTTGCGAAAACTGAGTGATATCCATCTGCCATTCCTTACGTTAGTTAAGACCGCGCACCGAGGAGATAAACTGTTTCAGTTCGCTGGTCTGCGGGCTGGCGAACAGCGTTTTGCTGTCGCCCTGCTCCCAGACGCGTCCCTGATGCATAAACACCACGCGGTCGCCCACTTCGCGGGCAAAATTCATTTCATGGGTGACGAGGATCAGCGTCATACCTTCCGCCGCCAGTTGCTCCAGCACCTTCAGCACTTCACCCACCAGTTCCGGGTCGAGCGCCGAGGTGATTTCGTCACAGAGTAAAACTTTCGGCGACATGGCCAGCGCCCGGGCAATGGCCACGCGCTGCTGTTGGCCGCCGGAGAGGTTGGCCGGATAGTAATCCAGACGGTCGCCAAGACCGACCTTCTCCAGCATCCGCTGCGCCAGCTCCCGGCATTCGGCCTGGGACTTCTTCAGCACCCGCCGCGGAGCCAGCATGACGTTCTCCAGCGCCGTCATGTGCGGGAACAGGTTAAAGTTCTGGAACACCATGCCGATGGAGCGGCTGATCTCCCGGGCCTGTGAATCGCGATCGGTGATGGTCATGCCCCCGAGCTTGATGCTTCCCTCCTGGTAGCCCTCCAGACCATTGATACAGCGCAGCAGGGTGCTTTTACCCGAGCCGCTGCGGCCGATGATCGAGATCACTTCCCCCATGTCGATATCCAGATCGACGCCCTTCAACACATGGTTGTCGCCGTAGTACTTCTGCATCTGATTAATGGTGATGAGAGGCATTGAATTTGTTCTCCAGATAGCGGCTGTAGCGGGACAGCGGATAGCACAGAATGAAATAGCCCAGCGCCACAAGGGCAAACACTTTAAACGGCTGATAAGTGACGTTGGTCAGCATCGTCCCTGCCTTGGTCAGCTCCACAAAGCCGATAATCGATGCCAGCGCCGTGCCTTTGATCACCTGTACGGCAAAGCCCACCGTCGGCGCGATGGCAATGCGCAGCGCCTGCGGCGCCACCACCCGGTACAGGGTCTGGCCGAAGCTCAGCCCGAGACAGCGCGAGGCTTCCCACTGGCCTTTCGGCAGCGCGCGAATGCTGCCGAACCAGATATCCAGCAGAAAGGCGCTGGTGTAGAGCGTCAGGGCGACCGAGGCGGCGGTCCACGCCGAGACGTCAACGCCGAACAGCGCCACGCCAAAGAATGCCAGAAACAGCTGCATCAGCAGCGGCGTGCCCTGAAACAGCTCGATGTAGCCGCGGATCAGCCGTTTCACCTGGCGTCCGCCGGTGAGGCGCAGCAGCAGTAACGGTAAGGTCACCAGCGCCCCGCCGGTGAACGCGACCAGCGACAGCAGCACCGTCCAGCGACCGGCCAGCAGCAGGTTGCGGATAATGTCCCAGTCAGTAAAAGTGGTCATCAGGCCTGTACCCCCAGCCATTTACGCCCCGCCGCCATCAGCAGCTGGCGCATCGCTATCGATAACGCTAAGTAGATCCCGGTGGTCACCAGATAGACCTCAAAGCTCAAAAATGTCCGCGACTGGATCAGGTTGGCGGCGAAGGTCAGCTCCTCATAGGAGACCTGCGACACCACTGACGAGCCGAGCATCACAATGATGCACTGGCTGACCAGCGCCGGGTAAATCCGCTGCAGCGCCGGGGGCAATACGACGCGAACGAAGGTTTGCGTCCGGCTAAGCCCGAGCACGCGACCGGCTTCCCACTGGCCCTTCGGCGTCACCTGAATACCGGCGCGGACGATCTCGGTGCTATAGGCGCCGAGGTTGACCATCATCGCCAGCAGCGCCGCTTCACCGGCGGTCATCTTCAGTCCGAGGTTCGGTAAACCAAAGACGATAAAAAAGAGCTGCACCACAAACGGCGTATTACGGATGATTTCCACATATCCGCCCCATACCCGGCTGAGCATTCCCGGGCGACCGCTGCGGATCGCCGCCCCAAGGATGCCGATCGCCAGTCCGCCGATCGTCGCCAGCACCGTCAACTGCACCGTCACCCACAGGCCGGCCAGCAGCTCCGGCCAGTGCGGCCAGAGCTCAGAGAAATGAAGTTGCTCCGTCATCCCCAGACCTTACGCGCCGAGGCTGGCAGGCAGTGGCGCTTTCAGCCACTTCTCAGACAGACCGTTGAGGGTGCCGTCCTTAATGCCCTGCTCAATGAGGGTATCCACTTTCGCCTTCAGCGCCGGTTCGTTCTTTTTCAGACCGATAAAGCACGGCGAGTCCTTCAGCATAAAGCTCGGCACCGGCGCTTTGTCGGCGTTCTGCCGGGAGATGGCCGCCACCACCAGATTGCCGGTGGCGACATACTGCACCTGACCGGACAGGTAAGCCGACAGCGTAGTGTTATTGTCCTCGTAGCGCTTAATCTGCGCCGCCTGCGGCGCCACGCTGGTCAGCACCATATCTTCCACCGCCCCGCGGGTCACCCCGATGCTTTTGCCGCTCAGCGCGGCCGCGTCCTTCAGCTCCGCCCCTTTCGGGCCAAACACCCCGAGGAAGAACGGGGCGTAGGCGCGGCTGAAGTCGATCACCTTCTCGCGCTCGGCGTTCTTGCCGAGGCTGGAGATCACCAGGTCCACCTTATCGGTCTGCAGATACGGCACGCGGTTGGCGCTGGTCACCGGGACCAGCTGCAGCTTGAGCTTCATCGATTTCGCCAGATAGCGCGCCATATCGATGTCATACCCCTGCGGCTGCAGGTCGGTCCCCACCGAGCCGAACGGCGGAAAATCCTGGGGTACGGCAATGCGGATGACGCCGCGTTTTTCAATATCCTGGAGCTGGTCAGCCTGCGCGGCAGAAACAGACGATAGGAGACAAGCGGCCCCGGCCAGCGCGATCAACAGTTTCTTCATGATGTTTACCCGTTACGTTAGCATGAAACAAAAGATTCTTTGAATCTGTTTTTGCAACTAATGTGCCAGATACAGACGAGGCGAGGGTTGGCGAGGAATTAAAACAAAAAGTGAGAAAGGACAAGCGTTAACGGAAAAGTGTTCAGAGAGCGGCGGCGCCATGACGTGGTTTTTATTGCACCATAATAATGCACAGCACCACGCTGGCGCCCCATCAGCGTTGTTCCAGCTCGTCCAGCTGCTGGTAAAGCGTGGCGATATCGTGGATGCGCGGACGACCGCTGTCGAGCGTTTCATGGAGAAAGGCATTGGCCAGCAGATTAATCAGGCTGTTGACCGAGGCATAGCTATCGTAGGCGGAGACGCTGTCCAGCGGCGCGCAGAGCTGCCAGCGGGAGAGCGGAAACAGGCTGTGGGCCTGCGGCTCGCACATTAACAGGACCGGCACCCCGTCGCGCTGCAGCTGCTGCAGCAGCGGGCGTACTATTCGCGGCCGGCGGCGAAACGCCATCAATACCACCAGATCATCGGCGGTCAGATCGACCAGCTCTTCGCTGAGACTCTGACCCGGCTGGGGCAGCACCAGCACCTGGCCGCGGGCCTGCAGCAGCTGCTGGCGCAGATGCAGCGCCGCCGGATAGGCGTTGCGCATGCCAATCACCACAATGCGGCGGGCGGCCACCATCGCCGTCAGCGCCTCAGCGAACTGGCGGGCGTCGAGGGCGTTGACCCACTGGGTGAGGTTTGCCATCTCCTGCTTATAATGGCGCGCCAGCAGCGTGTTACCCTGCACCGCGTCGCGCTGGTCGGTGAGCGGCATCCCGCTCTGACGCAGAGTGCGCAGTTCATCGCGCATATCCTTATATTTGTCGTAACCGAGGCGCTTAAACAGCCGGCTGACGGTGGCTTTCGACACGCCGCTCAGCTGCGCCAGCTCGGCGCTGTTGTAGCTTATCAGGTCGTCAAAGTGGTCAAAGATGAAATCCGCCACCCGCTGCTCCTGCGGCGACAGCGAGGCGTATTGCCCTTTCAGTCGTTCATCGAGTTGTTGCATAGCGCCCCTGTAACTTTCGTTTCATCATCCATTCCTCATCATACTGTATCTGCTATGCCTTACACATAGCGTGCCAGTGGGAAAATTCTGGTCATCGTTTTTATCAATGAAACGAAACGTTCAGAGATGGAACAGCTTTTGCAGTGTTCTGCGGGTGATTCGTTCAGAAAGGATAATTTATGCACAGTAGCAACGTTTCGACCCACGGCATGGCGGTGGCCCCCCACCACCTCGCCAGTCAGAGCGCGCTGGCGATCCTGCGCGAGGGCGGCAGCGCCATTGAAGCGATGGTGGCTGCCGCGGCGGCCATCGCCGTCGTCTATCCTCATATGAATGGCCTCGGCGGCGATGGCTTCTGGCTGATCGTGCCGCCTGAGGGAGACCCAATCGCCATTGACGCCAGCGGGGCCGCCGGATCGCTGGCGACCCTCGAGGCCTACGCCGGACAGCGGCATATTCCCCACCGGGGACCGCAGGCCGCGCTGACCGTCGCCGGCACCGTCAGCGGCTGGGACGAGGCGCTGCGAATTTCACGGGACTTAACCGGCCGCGCGCTGCCGGTGGCCCGCCTGCTGGCCGATGCGATCGGCTATGCCGAAGACGGCATTCCGGTCACTGCCTCGCAGGCCCACGCCACCGCCAGCAAACTGGAAGAGCTGCGCCATCAGCCGGGCTTCAGCGAAACCTGGCTGGTCGCGGGCGAGGCCCCGCGGCCCGGCAGCCGCTTTCGCCAGCCCGCCCTCGCCGGTACCCTGCGCATGCTGGCCAGCGACGGTCTCGACAGCTTTTATCGCGGGCCGCTGGCCGAGCGTCTGGCGCAGGGTATGGCCACGCTGGGGATGCCTGTCACCCTCGGCGACCTGCAGGCCCACCGCGCCAGGCGTCCGGGGCCGCTGACGCTCCAGCACCAGCAGGGAACGCTGTGGAATCTTGCCCCTCCCACGCAGGGACTGGTGTCGCTGGCGATCCTTGGCATCACCGACCGCCTGAACATGGCCGATGCCGACGACGCGCAAACGGTGCACCGTATCGTCGAAGCCACCAAGCGGGCGTTTGCCCTGCGCGATGCGCATATCACCGATCCGCGCCATCTGGATGTGGATGTACAGCAGTTGCTCACCCCGGAAGCCCTGCAGCCGCTGGCCGACAGCATCGACGACGCCAGCGCTTCCCCCTGGGGCGGCGGCAAAGGCCCGGGCGATACCGTCTGGATGGGCGTCGTGGATAACAGCGGACTGGCAGTGTCGTTTATTCAGAGTATCTATCACGAGTTCGGCAGCGGCGTGGTACTCCCGGACACCGGGATCGTCTGGCAAAACCGCGGGGCGGCCTTCAGCCTCGACCCGCAGCATCTCCTGGCGCTGGCCCCTGGCAAACAGCCATTCCATACCCTCAACCCTGCCGCCGCCCGCCTGAACGATGGCCGGGTGATGGTCTATGGCTCGATGGGCGGCGACGGTCAGCCGCAAACGCAGGCGGCGCTGTTTACTCGCTATATCCTGCAGGGGGTGCCGTTGCAGGAGAGCATCTCCCGTCCGCGCTGGCTTCTGGGCCGCACCTGGGGCCAGTCCTCCGATTCACTGAAGCTGGAGGGACGCTTTGCCCCCGCCTGTATCGCGCGCCTGCGCGAGCTGGGGCACGACGTAGAAGTGCTGGCTGATTTCAGCGAAGCGATGGGCCACGCCGGGGCCATTGTCCGCCATCCCAACGGCCTGCTTGAAGGGGCTACCGATCCACGCAGCAACGGCGCCGCCGCCGGATACTAAGGAGCAGACTATGACCACACAGCCAGACTGGAGCGAGTATCTGACGCAGATGACTCACCTGATGGATATGGAGCTGGATGCGCCGCGCCGTAAGGAGCTGGAGCGCCAGTTTGCCCGCATCGCCGCCATGGCGCAGCCGCTGATGGACTATCCCCTCGGGCCGCGCGAGGAGATTGCGGGGGTGTATAAAGCATGACTCTTCAACACTTCACCATTGCCGATCTCCAGCGTGCGCTGCACGATGGCGAACTGAGCGCCCGGGAGATCGCCCGCCAGACGCTGGACGATATCGCCCGCGTGAATCCGCAGATCAACGCCTGGACCGAGGTCACCGCCCAGCGCATGCTGGCGGAGGCCGACAGCATCGACGCCCTGCGCCGGGAAAAGCGCCCCCTGCCGCCGCTGGCAGGGATTCCTTACGCAGTGAAAAATCTGTTTGATGTCGCCGGGCATACCACCCTCGCCGGCGCCGAACTGCTGAGCGACCGGCCGCCAGCGACCAGCGACAGCTGGGCGGTGCGCCAGCTGCACAGCGCCGGCGCCCTGCTCAGCGGGATGCTCAATATGGACGCCTACGCCTACGGCTTTACCACCGAAAACAGCCACTATGGCGCGACGCGCAACCCGCACGATCTGTCGCGGATCGCCGGCGGTTCTTCCGGCGGTTCGGCCGCGGCGGTGGCGGCCGGGCTGGTTCATTTCAGCCTCGGCAGCGACACCAACGGCTCGATCCGCGTCCCCGCGTCGCTGTGCGGGATCTTTGGCCTGAAACCCACTTTCGGTCGCCTGTCGCGCTCTGGCAGCCATCCGTTTGTCGCCAGTCTGGATCATATTGGTCCTTTTGCCCGCCGGGTGGCCGACCTCGCCGCGGTGTATGACGCCCTGCAGGGGCGCGACCCGGCCGATGACTTTCAGGCTGATAAAGCCAGCGAGCGCACCGGCAATCTGCTGGAACGCGGACTGGAGGGGCTGCGCTGCGCGCGGCTGGGCGGCTATTTCACCACCTGGTGCGATGACGACGCCCGGGCGGCCGTGGATCGGGTCGCCCACGCGCTGGGCGCCGACAGCGAGCTGCAGTTCGCGGATGCCGCCCTGGCCCGCTCGGCGGCCTTTATCATCAGCGCCAGCGAAGGCGGCAATCAGTATCTGCCGGATCTTCGCCACTCGCCCGAGCGCTTTGAACCTCACTCCCGCGAGCGGCTGCTGGCCGGCGCGATGATCCCCTCCGCGTGGTATCTGCAGGCTCAGCGTTTTCGCCGTCATGCTCGCCAGGCAATGAAATCCCTGTTCAGCCAGGCCGACGTGCTGATTGCCCCGGCCACTCCATGCAGCGCTACGCCGATTGGCGCCGAGGAGATAGTGATTAACGGCCAGCCGCTGCCGGTGCGCGCCAGCATGGGAATGCTGACGCAGCCGATCTCCTTCCTCGGTCTGCCGGTGGTGACCGTGCCCCTGCGTACCGCCAGCGGTAAGCCGATTGGCCTGCAGCTGATTGCCGCGCCGTTTAACGAACAAGCCTGTCTTCGCGCCGCGCGGGCGCTGGAAGCGATGGGCATTACCGATGCCCGAGTGGCGGAGAGTGCAGCATGATCAATCTGGATAATGTAGACCGCCCGGCGATCCTCGCCGAGGTGACGGCGGCGTTTTATCAGTATGAAGAGGCGCTGGTCAGCAATAACATCGAGGCACTGGATGCGCTATTCTGGCACGACCCGCGCACCGTACGGCTGGGAGCCGGCGAAAATCTGTATGGCATCGAGGCGATCCGCGCCTTTCGCGCCGCCCGCCCCGCCGCCGGTCTGGCCCGCGATCTGCGCCATACCACCATTACCACCTTTGGCGCGGATATGGCGGTGTGCAGCACCGAGTTCACCCGCGAAGGCAGCGCGCGCCTGGGCCGCCAGCAGCAGACCTGGGTACGCTTCCCCTACGGCTGGCGGATTGTCGCCGCCCAGGTCAGTCTGATGGACTGAGGGGAACAATACCGATTATGGCCAGGTGGATACCGTCTCCACTGGCCATTCCCGAACCGGTAAAAATGGAGTGATTGACGATGGTCAGGATGATTGAGGGCTGCTGAACCAGCAGAGAGTCTTGCGCTGAAAAGGTCATTTCTGCCGCAGGCCTATCAGGCAGCAACAGTCATTACACTTTGCCAA
>OFOU01000762.1_pt1 | contig 23565 bp, 18 predicted proteins | sample 1542061 | NCBI WGS metagenome assembly OFOU01 (sample SAMN04209239, study PRJEB22552) | human gut metagenome | biome: gut; material: feces | host: Homo sapiens | place: USA: Oklahoma
CCTATAATTTTTGAAAATTCATGTATAGAATAATATTTACTCAAAGTATCAACTCCTTTCAATAATATTCTACTCTAATATCTTATAAAACTCAACATATACTTATATGATTTTATAATTTATATTTAACTGTTAATTCCCTCCATTGAGAATATATGATGATCTTTAATTATCCTATCTTATAGCAATTCCGGAAAATATTGCAGACAACCTGCTGCATCAGAGAAAGACCGTTATGCGAAATTGCTGTTGATGACTTATATAATATATTGTACACTTATATAGATATAAACGCAAGATTTTACTATTTTCCCCTTAGATTATCAAGGAATTTTATGACACAGCAGGGTATACTTTAATTCAAGAGTGTAGCTGATAAGGCTGCTCCCAAACTTTCATACACATATTCCCGTCTGCCGCTGGTTTTCACACCTGCACTGCCACTGTAAACCGTGAAAATTGTCAGTACATAGTACTCATAAAACTATGTATCAGCGGTCAGACCGGAAAAATGAACGGAGGATTTTTACAATGAATATTCCAAATAAAAATGAATTGACACGTATTTACGGCGAAGCAGAGAAATCAGCAGCACGTTTTCAGGCTGTAGCTGATCATTTCGCAGAAATTTACCATCATGATATAGCAGAATTTTTTACAGCACCGGGAAGAACGGAGATCATCGGAAACCATACAGATCATAATGGCGGCCGTGTGATTGCAGGCAGCATTGATATGGATACCATCGGTGCAGCTTACCCGAACAACAGCAGTGTTATCCGTATCACCAGTGAAGGATATGACAAGGAAGTTGTCGTAGACATCAATGATCTTGCCAGCGTACCGAAGGCTCAGGGAACCGTATCTCTGGTAGCAGGTATGGTGGAAGCTATTCAGAAATTCGGTTTTAAAGTAGCCGGTTTTGATGCTTATGTGACCACAAATGTAATCCGCGCAGCAGGTGTAAGCTCTTCTGCATCTTTCGAAATGCTGGTATGTTCCATCATTAATTATTTCTTTAATGATGGTGCAATGACATACATCAACTATGCAAAAGCAGGACAGTATGCTGAGAATGTTTACTGGCTGAAGGCTTCCGGATTAATGGATCAGCTTGCATGTGCAGTTGGCGGACCGATCCTTCTGGACTTCTCAGACAGAGAGAATCCAAAATATGAGAAAGTAAACTTCTCTTTCCATGATTATGATCATCATCTTGTAATCGTTAATACAGGAAAAGGTCATGCTGATTTAAGTGAAGAATACTCTGAGATCCCTATGGAAATGAAAGAAGCAGCCAAGGCAGCAGGAGCAGAGCTTCTCTGTGAGACAACTCTTGACAAAGTGCTTGCAAATATGGATAAGATCGATAATGACAGAGCAATCTTAAGAGCGATTCATTTCTTCAAAGAGAACGAACGTGTAGAGAGAGCTGCAAAAGCAGTTGAAGAGAAAGATGGTGAGACTGTACTGAAGCTACTCAGTGAATCAGGAAAATCTTCCTGGGAATTACTTCAGAACTGCTATCCGATCAAAGCATATACAGAGCAGAAGATTTCTGTTGCGCTTGCTCTTACAGATCTCTTCCTTGAGAAACTGGGCAAAGGTATCTGCCGTATCCATGGAGGCGGATTTGCCGGTGTTATCATGTGCGTAGTGCCGGAAGAGGAGACAGAGAACTATGTTTCCTATATTTCTGAATTTGCAGGAAAAGAGAATGTATATCCGATGAATATCCGCGCAGTCGGTGCAGTACATATTGAAAAGTAAATATGCCGCAAAGGGTGTTGTCGAACATAAAATTATGAGCAGACAGCGAAGCAGATTGTGAATATCTGTTTGACAAATATTGATTTAGATGTTATCAGGAAAAACAGGCAGCAGTAAGGTGGATTGGATTGCCATACACTTTACTGCTGTTTTTTTGATGGAAGTTTCCTGTTTTGCTTTTCAATGTAAAATTCCTGTATTATAATTGTGATAATGTATAATTATGATAAGAATATATGGTGATTTTTGTAGATAATGCATTTTGTATCTGTTTATCAGAATGTGAAATTTACAGGAATTGCTACAGAATTATCAGGTATCTAACCGAATAAACTGCGGAGCAGTTATTCGATGTAGAGCCGCGTAACGAAGCGGATGATTTTATCCGTCTGACATGAGGGGGAAGGAATAATGAAAAAAAGGTGGACAATGCGGAGGGCACTGCTTGTTCTGTGCATCGTAAGTGTCGTATTTGCACTTCTTCTGCAGACGTTTCTGTTTCATCAGTCTCTGCGCAGACAGATCCGGGCAGAGAGCATTTCAGATCATGAGCTTTCTCTGAATAAAATGCAGACCGATCTGTCTAATTTTATCCACACAATACGAGGGGAAATGCTTACGATCTACAGCGAGCAGGATCTTATTGCAGCTATGCGTGACGCTGCGGAAAAAGATACAGACATGAAGGATTATTACTGGAGAAGCTGGTATTTTGCAAGGAAACGTTTTACAAAGGAGGATCAGCTTCTTGCCATGTATCTTTATGATACAAAGGATCATCTGATCAGCAGCTACCGCTACAATTCAGTTACATATCCCAAAGATATTTACAAGGCAGAGTATGATGATAATTCAGACCGGGTTTATGATTATGTGCATGGAGACCGTACAGACCTGATGATTTCCGGATATCACAATTCTGTTGCAAAGAAAGATATTGTGCGGTTTGTGTTGAAACTGCATAATTATGATGCAGACAGGAATGCCCTGGGGTATCTGGTCTGTGATATTAACAGTGCGGCATTTACTTCAATTATGGCTAAATATGTGGATGTAGAGCAGGTATGTCTGTGGCTGCAGCCATTAAATGACCGGGTGATTGCAATGACCGGAGAGGCTTCTGAGAGTCAGCGCAGAATCCAGAAGCAGTTGGCAAAGGTTGTACAAAGTCATTATAAATCCGGTGAACTAGGACAGGAGTATGATGGGAATTATCTGATCCAGGTGTCTCAGGAGAATTATAATCTGGAGGCATTTGTGCTTGTCTCACAGTCTCTTCTCACTGCAACGCAGAAGACACTGATCCGAACACTTCTTATTATAATGGGAGCCATGATCCTTGCGATTATGGTGATCGTATTGTTTGTGTCTCAGTGGATGACAAAGCCTGTAGAAGAAATGAGCAGCACTATCACGCGGATCAAGGATGGAGAAACCCAGCTTCGGGTGCAGCCCGTAGGATGGTCCCAGGAGCTGACTACGCTGGGTACGGAATTTAATGAAATGCTTGACCGTATGCAGGTCATGGCGCAGGAAGAACTGCAGCATAAAATGCTGGTAGAGCGGACGGAATACAAAATGCTGCAGGCGCAGATCAATCCCCATTTCCTCTATAATACACTGGATACCATGAGCGGGATTGCCAATGCTCAGAACTGTCCGATGGTAAGCGGTATGTGTCATTCACTGTCTGCAATTTTCCGCTACAGCCTGAATATGACAGATGAGCTTTCCACTGTGCAGAATGAGATGGCGCATGTGAGAAATTATCTCTATGTTATGGATGTGAGAAATGGCTCAACGATAGCTTACGATTATCAGATTGACAGCGATACACTGGCAGATCAGATGCCGCGTATCTGCATCCAGCCGGTTGTGGAGAATGCACTTACACATGGTCTCAGAAACGTCCGCCGTAAGGACAAAAAGCTTCTGATCCGTTCAGAACATGTGAATGAGAATCTGGTGATCACAGTTCAGGATAATGGTGCGGGAATGGATGCGGAATCTATGAACCGTCTGCTGGATCAGAATGATATGAAACGTGTGGAATCCGGCATCTCCATTGGAATCCTGAATGTTAATGCGCGTCTGAAGAGGCTTTTCGGAGAGAAATACGGACTGCATATTGAAAGTACAGCAGGCGAGGGGACAACTGTGACGATCACAGTCCCGGCTGTTTCTACGGAGAATTCCGGTGGTATGGAAAATGTGTAACTGTTCAGTACCTTCACAGTTACGAGCCAAAATGCATTAAAAATCACCTGCGGTGATGGCATTTTGGCTTGTATGTCTCGGGATTTTGGTACTTACGTGCCAAAACACCTCGCGGGATAGTAGACTACTGAATAGTTACGAAAATGTTCAAAAATGAGCAAGGAGAGAGACAATGAAAAATATGAAATATAAGGTTCTTGCTGCAGATGATGAATTCTGGAGCAGGGAAAATATCCGGAACCTGATACTATGGGAGGAGTATTCCCTGGAATTTCTGGAGCCTGCATGTGACGGGGAAGAGGTTATAGAGAGGATTGCCGAAGAAAAACCGGATATTATTCTCACAGATATTAATATGCCATTTCTGAGCGGTCTGGAATTGCTGCAGCGTTTGCAGAATGAATACCCTGAAATCATTACCATTGCCATCAGTGGCTATGATGACTTTGATAAGGTAAAGGGTGTATTTGTTTCCGGCGGCCTGGATTATCTTCTGAAGCCTGTGGGAAAGGAGGAGATGGTAAAGGTGCTTACCAAGGCACTGGGACTTCTGGAAGAGCGGGAGAATACAAAAAAGCAGGATGAGACCAGCAAGCTTCAGAAACATAAGCTGTCATCATTTCTGGAAGACAGTGAATACTCGGCACTGCTTTCCGGAAAACTGTACGGGCAGTCAGCATCCCAGACTCATGTATCCAGCACGAATACATTTTCGGAAGTAGCTACACTGATGGTTAAATTTTACAATATTACAGAGATTGCGGAGCAGTTTGAACATGATAATCTGCAGATGTCCTGGAATATCAAGTCCAGATTGAGAGAATTGACCGGTCTGGAGGAGAATGCGATTATTTTTAACAACAGCAATAAGATGAGTGAATTTCTTATTGTAAAGACTGCTGATGCAAAGGAATTCAGAGCACTGGCGGAAAATATTCTGAAGGAGTTTCCGCTGGAAGAATACGGCCCTGTTTCTGTTGTGCTCCATGAGCAGACAAGTTCATTGGATGATATCGGTACAGTTTACAGAGAACTGATCTCAACACTGATTACCCGTCCGTTTAACAGGGAACACAGTATCCTTTCCTGTTCGGAAGAAAAAACCGGAGAGCTGCCAAGAAACAGCGAAACGCAGATGGTCGGGAAATCAGCACCTGCACATATGGAGACGGAGTTGTACCATCTGTTGACAACGGGACAGAAGGCAGAGGCAGAGAAGCTGATCTTTAAGACCTGTAATTTCAGACAGTGTGATGATGGAAACTGGACTTATCTGGATGTGAAACAGTATGCGGGCAGGATTACAGGAATCCTTTACCGTTATGTTCAGGAGAAATGTCCGGAGCTTACCGCACAGGCAGAGGAAGCCATGGATAACATTGATTATTATATGAAATGTCTCAATGCGCCGTCTCTGCTCGCCTCCCTGAAAATCCTGCTGGACAGCTTATGGGAGAGCGGAGAAGATAAAAGCTCTGATGCAGGTTCTATTATGCAACAGGTAGAGCAGATCCATAAATATATTGAGCGTTCCTATCATGAGAATATTACACTCACTGCTCTGGCAGAACAGTATCATATGGATGCAAGCTATCTCTCCAGGACTTTCAGTCAGAAATACGGTGAGACGATCATTGCATTTCTTACCAGAATCCGGATGGAGAAAGCGGCAGAGCTTATGAAAGATCAGGACAAGAAGCTGGAGACGATTTCGTTTCTGGTGGGATATGATGATTATAACTACTTCAGCAGGGTGTTCCGAAAGAAGATGGGATGCAGCCCGAGGGAGTATCGGAATAAATTTGCACAATTATAATATGGAAGAAACTCAGGTAGAATTGAGTGGACAGTAACGAAAGCGGAAGTCCTCTGTATGGCGGTTCTTATCGAATCGAATGGATACAGAGGACTTTTTGGGAAGATATCTTTGCCGTGCGTCAGCACGCCTGCAGGTATCTTCCTTGTCCTTCGCACTCTGCTGAACTGTCTTGATTGCATCATTTTATGGAATTGCTATAAACAATAGAGAAAACATACAAGTTACTGGCATTTTGCTCGACTTATTCATATTTTATCCAAGTTTTATATATAAACTGGTCAAAAATGTGCAACAAAATTTTCCAAATATGTCCTAACTGACCAAAGGCAAAGTATGGTTTAATATAATCACAGAGGAACGGAAAGCCCGGAAAAACTTCCGTTCAAAAAAATAAGAAACTAAGATTTTTCAAGGAGGGTTTTACAACATGAAAAAAAGAATGAGAAAAGCAGTCGCTATCGCAGCAACAGCAGCAATGGTTGGTTCTTTACCGGCAGGTGCAGTTACAGCACAGGCAGCCGATGACGACATCACAATCGGCGTATCAATCTGGAGCTCCACAGACGTACTTGGAAGCCAGAGTAAAAAAATCATTGACAAAGCAGCAGATGCTCTTGGTGTTAATGTAATGTATGTTGACCAGGGCCACGTATCTGAGCAGGTTACAGCTTCTGTTGAACAGCTTTGCGCAGCAGGATGTAACGGTATCGTAATCTGTAACTCTGCAGACTCCGAAATGACATCTGCCATCCAGACATGTGATGCAAACCAGGTTTACCTTACACAGTTCTACCGTATCATCTCCGAAGAGAACAGCCCTGAAGTATATCAGACAGCATGCAACTCACAGTATTATCTTGGTGCAGTTCATGAAGACGAAGTAACAAACGGATATACACTGGTTAACCTGCTTCTTGAGAACGGTGACAGAAACATCGGACTTGAGGCATGGACAGTTGGTGATGCTACATTCCAGCAGAGATGGACAGGTTACAAACAGGCAGTTGACGAATGGAACGAAGCTAATCCTGATGATCAGGCAACAATCACAGAGCCTGTATATGCTAACACATCTTCTGAAGAAGGTGCAGCAGCAGCTCTTTCCCTTTACAATTCCAACCCTGATATGGACGCTCTGATCGTTGCAGGTGGTGGCGGTGACCCGCTTGTTGGTTCCATCGGTGCTCTGGCAAACGAAGGACTTACAGGAAAGATCGACGTTGTTTCCACAGACTTCCTTGATGACCTTGGCGAGCAGCTTGAATCAGGCGGAATGTTTGCTGAATCAGGCGGACACTTCTGCGACCCGTTATATGCATTCCTTATCACATATAACGCAATCAAAGGCAACTATGTAAAAGATGAAGGATCCTTCGGATACGAAATCCAGTTCCCATACCTGTATGTATCTTCTTCCGAAGACTATGAAAACTACAAGAAATACTTTGTAGATGACGATCCATACACAGATGAAGAGCTTGTGGAATTAGCAGGATACAGCTTTGATGATCTGAACAAAGCAGCTACATCACTTTCTATTGATGATGTTATTTCCCGTCACAGCAACTAATATGATGAACTTGTGCTCCACTGCCTTTTCTCCAAAGGGCAGTGGAGAAACTTTTAAGAGGTAATTGTCAGTGCCCGCTCGAAGCAAAAGGCCAAACCCTGAGGAAGCGTCTGACCTCCTGCTTTTGGCGGGCGAAGAATTGGATAAGGAGAATGGTTATGAAAAAACTCAAACAAAGCCAGTATTATGGAATCGGCCTTCTGGTTCTTATGCTTGTAGTTTTCTGGGCAGTATTTAAAGTACTTGCACCGACTACTTTCGGATCCCCGGCGAAACTGGCCACTTATATGAAATCAGCATTAATTTATGCAGTTGGCGGATGCGGCCTCTACTTTATCTGCGTAATGGGACCTTTCGATATGAGCGTTGGTGCCAATATCGTACTTTCATCCATTATCGCCTGCAATGCAAGTGAAAAATTCGGTTATGCCGGTCTTATCATTGCACCGCTGATCTGTGGTACGATCATTGGTCTCATCAATGGTATTGTTTATATTAAATTACATATCTCTTCCCTGATCGTTACATGTGCGCTGTCCCTGATCTATGAGGCTTTCAGTGTATACGCCACAAACGGAAAGAACGTAATACTTTCAGCAGACTACAGAGCATTTGGTGATTATCCGGTCAACCTGATCCTGGCACTGATCGCATATCTGCTTTGCGCATTCATTTTGAAATATACAAAAATCGGTACTTATACTTACGCCATCGGAAGTAACGAAGTTGTAGCCAAGAACATGGGTGTAAATGTTCCGAAATATAAGATCGTAGCATTTACTCTTGCAGGATTTTTCTTCGGACTTCAGGCAATCCTGACAATCAGTTTTGGTACTTCCATGACATCAGCTTCCAACCTTTCCTCTATGAGCCGTAACTTTACTCCTCTGATGGGAACATTCTTTGGACTGGCATTTAAGAAATATGGCCATCCGGTTATCGCTATTGTAATCGGTGAAATGATCATTCAGCTTATGTTCAACGGTTTCGTTGCACTGGGAGCTCCGACTACGATCCAGAACGTAGTAACAGGTGTTGCTCTGCTGGTTATCGTTGCACTGACAACTAAACCGGTTAAAGGTCTTGTAGTAAAATAAGGAGAACGATTATGGGTGAAATATTATTAAGAGCAGAAAATATTGATAAACATTTTGGCATCACACACGCCCTGGACAACGTTTCCTTTACATTTAATAAAGGTGAGATCCACGCACTGATCGGTGAAAATGGTTCCGGTAAATCTACATTAACATCCTGCCTGACAGGTATTTACCAGAAAGATTCCGGTAAGTTTATCCTTGAAGGAAAAGAGATCACCGCAACAAACCAGGTTGAAGCCAACCATCAGGGTGTAGCCATTATCGTACAGGAGATCGGAACACTTTCCGGACTGACTGTAGCAGAGAATATTTTCCTTGGAAACGAGGATCAGTTTACTAAATGTGGTATCAAAAATACCGCAGCAATGAACAAGAAAGCCCAGGAATATCTGGACAGCTATGGATTCAACTATATTGATGCAACTAAAGTAATCGATGATTACAACTTCGAGGATCGTAAGCTGGTAGAGATTGTAAAATCCACCTATTTTAATCCGAAGGTTCTGGTTGTAGACGAGACAACAACAGCACTTGGACAGAAAGGCCGTGAAGAGCTTTTCAAGGTAATGCACAAGGTTCGTGACACAGGAAACTGCGTAATCTTTATTTCCCATGACCTTGAGGAGGTTATCGAGCAGTCTGATAATATCAGTGTACTTCGAGATGGTGTGAAGATCGGTTCCATCACAAAGGAAGAAGCTACACCTGACAGACTGAAAGCCTTAATGGTAGGCCGTGAGATCGGTGACAGCTACTATCGTACAGACTACGGCGAAAAAGTATCTGACGAAGTTGTTCTTTCTGCAAAGAACGTGACAGTAAAAGGGCAGATCGAGAACCTGAACCTTGATCTTCACAAAGGTGAGATCCTTGGTATCGGAGGACTTTCCGAATGCGGTATGCATGAGGTTGGAAAGGCACTCTTCGGAGCTTCCTATTTCCGCCAGGGAAGTGTAACTCTGGGAGACGGCACACCGATCAATTCCATTCCGGATGCCATCAAACACAGTATTGCCTATGCTTCCAAAGACAGAGACAATGAATCTCTGGTCATCAATGATACAATTGGCGATAACATCTGTCTTCCATCTCTGGAGGATCTGAAGACTCATGGATTCCTTCGTGCAAAGACAATGAATGAATTTGCCAATAAATTTGCAAAACAGATGAGTACAAAAATGACAGGCGTTGACCAGTTTGTATCCGCTCTTTCCGGCGGTAACAAACAGAAAGTCGTTCTTGCACGCTGGGTTGGTAAGGACTCCGACCTGATCATCCTTGACTCCCCTACACGTGGTATTGATGTCAAAGTTAAAGCTGATATCTACGCCATGATGGACGATATGAGAAAAAGAGGAAAATCCATTATTATGATCTCTGAGGAGATTATGGAGCTTCTGGGTATGGCAGACCGTATCCTGATCATGAAAGACGGTAAGATCAATGGTGAATTCCTTCGCTCTCCGGATCTGAAAGACACAGATCTGATTGACAATATGATTTAAGGGGGTAAAAAAATGAGTACAACAAAAAAATCAACTGAGCAAGTACCATTTCTGGAACGTCCCATTGTGCGTACGATCCTTCCTATTGCAGGATTCGTGATCATCTGTGTATTATTTGCATTCCTCACAGACGGCAGACTGTTTCAGCCGAAAAATATATCACTGCTTCTGAGCCAGTCATACATGCTGCTGATCTCATCTATCGGCGTATTCATGGTAATGACAATGGGTGGCCTGGATTTCTCCCAGGGCTCCATGCTTGGTGTTGCTTCCATCGTAGTCTGCTACCTTTCCCACTACAATATGGTTCTGGCAGCACTCGGTGGTGTGGTAACAGGTGGTCTCATCGGTCTGATCAATGGTTACTTCAATGTTAAGAGAAAAATCACAAGCTTCATTGTTACAATCTGTACCATGTATCTGTTCCGTGGAGTTTGTGCATATGCAACAACTAACTCACCTGTTTACGCAGTAAGTGATATTTCCAAATACAATACACTGCCATTTATGCTTACTTTCACAGTGATCATCTTCGTAGTGGCATATCTTGTATTTACTTACACAGGTCTGGGCTCCAGACTGAAAGCAATCGGTGCAGGTGAAACAGCAGCAAGATTCGCAGGTATCCGTGTAGAGACTACAAAGATTCTCGTATTCGTGGCAGCAGGATGTATCACAGGACTTGCAGCATTCGTAAATGCCATCAAAGTAGGTTCCGTTACATCCACAGCAGGTAACCAGCTGGAAACACAGATCATGATCGCTCTGGTACTTGGCGGAATGCCTGTAAACGGCGGTGCTAAAGTAAGATTCTATAACATCATTCTTGGTGTTATGACATACAAAGTACTTTCCAGTGGTCTGGTAATGCTGATGATGCCGACACAGTTACAGCAGCTGATCCTTGGTATCATCTTCCTGATTGAGGTAGCAATCTTTAGTGACAGAAAGACTGGTATGATTGTTAAATAAAGTTTTTTTCATGGCTCAGGCTATGGCAGATGGATATTTACGATATTCAATTGTTACAGATGTATATGGCCCTATGAACCTTAGCCATGTATCTGACATATTCTCATTACTATACTTACATAAAAATCCCGGCTTCTGCAGAGAAAATCTGCGGGAGGCGGGGTTTTTGTTGTAGATATATATTTTGTCGAAAACTTTTTGTTGTAGAATTCATTTTTTTGCATTATACTAAGTCCAAAGAGTTCTTCTGTTTCGGAAAGGACAGAGGAATGGAAACCAGAAAATTCAAAGATCTGACAATACGGGATGCGTTTATGTTTGCAGCAGTGATGTCTGATCCGGAAATCTGTCGGAGAGTGTTGGAACTGGCATTGGGAATTCCGATTTCGGAAGTACACATTCAGACGGAGAAAACCATGGCATATCATTCGGAGTATCATGGGGTTCGTCTGGATGTTTATGCTGATGATGCAGAGAAGAGACGTTTTAATGTGGAGATGCAGGTTACTTTGCAGAAATTTCTTCCTAAAAGAAGCCGCTATTATCATGACCAGATAGATATGGATGCATTACTTGCAGGTGATTCCTATGAGAATCTTCCGGATACTTATGTTATTTTTATCTGTGATTTTGATCCATTCGGTGATGGACTGTACCGATATTCAACAGGTATGGTCTGCGAAGAAACAGGAAAATCTGTAAGTGATGGTGTAAGAACTGTTTATCTCAATGCACATGGAAGGAATAGAGATGGTATTCCTGAAGAGTTACTGCAGTTTCTGAATTATGTGAAAAATACCGGGCGAGCAGAAGAGATTTCAACGACAGATCCATTTGTCAGACATCTGCAGGACAGTATTGATAAGATCAAGCAGAATCGTGGGATGGAGGAACGCTATATGCTGTTAGAAGAAATGATGCGTAATGAAAAGCAAAAAGGAATACAGGAAGGAAGTCAGAAAATGCTTGTTCAATGCATTATTGAGTCTCTGGAATCTAAGTTTGCTATTCCTGTAGAATTAAGAGAGAATATCATTTCTGAAACGGAGTCCGATAAACTTAATGCATGGTTTCAGCTTTCGCTGAAAGCCTCTTCTCTTAAAGAGTTTGAACAAAATATGTGAAGGTTCTGAAGTATTTCTTAAAATTGATAGTTATCTTTACCGGAAAATTTGTACACATCTATAAATTCTAAGCCCATATCGGGCAATCTATCAGAAACTTGTTATTATTAATGTAGAGGGAAACAGAAGAACTCTTTTTCTTATCAATTATAAAAAACAGAATCCCTGTTACAGGATTCTATTTCCTTTGAAATTCAATGACAATATCGGTGATCAGGTCAAGTTGTCTGGGAGATAGAGTTTTTAAAGACTCCGTTAATTCACTGAGTGTATGTGGAGCCTGAGATTTGTCATCGAAAAATTCCTGTGGACTGATTTGGAGATAGTCACATATATAGAAAAAACATTGCATGGAAGGAAAAGCCTTTTTATTTTCAATTCTGTTTATATAACTGCAATTCTGTCCGATAGCCAGACTCATTTCCCTTGCGGAAACCTGTCTGGCTTCTCTGAGCTGAGACAGGCGTTCTGCGAAATTGTCTTCGTTTATCATAATTTACTCCTTTTTCGACATTATATGACATATACTGAGTTTGAATAAGATAATTAAAATTACTGATAAAATAAAATAAGATATACAATAACTTGATTTGAATCAAGTGAAAAATTTGAATTGTGTTAAAGTGTGTATTATAATAAAAGAAACTGCTCATTTATACAGAATCAGTACTAGATTTATCAAAAATGAGCAGTAAAAATTTATTTTAAATAAGATATTTAAAAACCTATATATTTAAAAAAGAGATTACTAATATCTTATTTGGTATATGTAATTGTCAGTGAAATTATGTATGAAAAGGAAAATATATGATATATGGAAAGTATTGATAACAGATATGAATTCGGCAGTTGCAGAAATTGCCATATAAGTAGGAAAGAAAAAGACAAGATAAAGAGATTTTACCGTAAAGCTATTGGGATAAAATCAGAAACAGTACTTGAAGAACTTGCCGAGAATTCACATATTTATAAATTAAATGCAAAAACATTGCTCATTCAGGAAAATGAAAAGGTGGAGCAGATTTCTTTTTTATATAAGAATGGCGATATTGTTAAAGCTTATTACAAAAACCAAAAAGGAAAAAAGCAAACTCACTGTTTTGCACATTTGTCGGGAGAACCATTAGTAGGAATTCTAAATCTGGATAGAAATATGACTTCTTTTCTGACTGTAGAAACGGTAACTGATTGTGAAATTGTGAGTACATCATCAATAGTTATACATAGACTGGCACAGGAAAATATAGAAATAACGTTGATTTGTAACCGTATGCAGGGAGTTTCGGCAATGCGGGAGATGGAGTATAGAAGGATGATACTTACTTGTACTCCGATGCAGAAATATGAATATTTTCTGAAAACATATCCGGAATTAATAGACAAGATAAGTAAGAAAGATATTGCTTCTTATTTAAATATGACACCGGAATGCTTCAGCAGGATGCTGAAAAGGAAAAATGATGTTTCATAAATTATATAAAAAATTTAGGCATAATTTAAGGGGGAGAATACATGATTTACAAATGTAAAATGTGTAAAGGTGATCTGCAGATCATTGATGAAGAAAATGAGCTCTGTGAGTGCGAATACTGCGGTAGTCGACAGACAGTTCCATTGGAAAATAATGAGAGAAAAGCGGAACTTTATAACAGCGCCAATCAGTATCGTAAAAATAATCTTTTTGATAGAGCAGCTGATGTTTACAATACCATGGTAAAAGAGTTTCCTAATGAGGCAGAAGCATACTGGGGTCTGATTTTGTGTGGGTATGGAATTGAGTATTTGGAGGATTCTGGAACAAAAAAGATGATACTTACATGTCATTGTGCTGTGCCAAAGTCAATCTTTGATGCTCCGGATTATCAGTTTGCATGTCAGTTTCAGCAAAACTGAGAATTTGAGGAGGTTAAAGAGAAAATGAGATTGTTTGAAAGCTTTGGAAATGATGACAAACAGAAAAAAGTGTCTGCTGAAAATTCCATTACGGAAGAAAAAACAGGGTTTGAAATTCAACATGGAAAAGGAACAGGATTATTTGAAAACTTTAGGCAAGAGAACGATTCTGTCTCAAATACTGTTGTGGAAGAAATGAAAGGGCAACGAGAATATGACAAAGGGGAAGAATCAAAAGCAGTTCTAAATCATTTTGAAGAAAAGAACGATACTGATGAAGCTAAAAAAAATGAATATGAGACGTTTAATCGAAATCTTGATAGGTGGCAAAGAAATAAACTAGAATTGAAGAGTGTTTCGGAAGAAATACAAAAGGACAATTTTGAAATATCTAAAATTCAAGCAAATTTAGATGGGCAGGAGGTGAAAATTAATTCTGTAAAAAAGCAAATTGAATGTAAAACTTCTGATCTTGACGATGTAATCAAGAATGGCGAACTAAAAAAAGAACTTCTCATGATAGACGTCGATTATGAGGTAGATGAAAATCTGTTACCAACTTTAAAGACGGATTTGGACAGTGGCTGCATGACTGAGGAACAACAAGTGTATCTTTCCAGGGGGATAGCTGAAGTTTGTACTGAATCGAAAATAACTTCGATTGATGAGTTAAACGAGATTCTTACGATTTTGTTTAATTCTGAGGTGATTGATAATATTTGCAACAATAGTAAATTGTTTGAATTGGCAGAAAAAAGGCAAAATCAGAAAAGAATAATGGCTACCGGTGGAACATTTGTATTAGCTTTATTACTGTTATTTCTTTTTGGAGGGTTAAGATTGATTTTGGGTGCAGGGGTTGCTGTCATAGGGATATTTGGTTTGATGGGTATTGTAGGATATGGGATTTTCCGGTTGACTCAAGATCATTTCCTATGGAACATGGCATTATCCATTATAGCAACAGTTTTCGGAGGTCTCTTTGGAGGGCTTCTTATTGCTATATTTTTATTAGATCCTCTTGTTAACTTAATACAAGAGGGAAATTTCTTAGTTATTGCCATTATTAGTGTTTTATTTGCTGTGTTAGCATACATTATTGTTGGAGCCCGAATGAAATCACCGACTGCTAAAAATAAAATATGTAGTAATCAGGCACTGATACGAGAAGCCAGGAGAGAAATATACATTGGGCTGGAAAATAAGCAATTGGAAAATTTGCCAATAATAACATATTTATACTGCATTCTAAATTACAAAACTATTGTCGATTACTTATATGAGGTTTCATTGAAGAAACACATTACGCGTGAGAACGATGAAATGGCAAAATTAAATATGCAAATTGCAGCAATGCAGAAAAAACAGGATGAAGTATATCGAAGAAAGAAATATCTTGAACAGCTAATAGAAACCAAAAAACAAAAGATACAGGATATTTCTTCTGAGAATGATGAATTATATAACAGAATCTGCGAATGGAAATCAAGCCCGCAGTTATCATGGCTGGATGAGTGGACTATTAATCCTGAGGTTAAGGCGATGATATACAGCACTGTATTTTGTATGAAGCATAATGGAAATACACCGTTAGTGTTAGAATCTGATTTTATTAGCATTGAACTTGTTGCGCAGTGGGTAAATGCTATAATTCATAGTTTTCAAAGAGAGAACCCCGTTGAGTTATTAGATATTGTGCTTATAGATTTTGCATTAAATGCTAATCAATGGAGATATTTACTTTCATCAACAAATGTGAGAGCTTCTGGTGCTGGCAAGGTAAAACTTGTATTAAGTAATGCTGATTTAAAGTCTTACTGTAAAAATATGGAAAAAGAAGCTGAAGATCAAATAACATTTTTTGAGAAGCATCATGATGATAAAGTTATGAAGGAAATTGTGGAGAATAGTGCTGGATTGAAGACAATTCGTGAGTTGAATAAATATAACAAACGAACAAGTATGGAAGTAAACAAGTATCATATTGCAATTATTCTTCCTGAAAATATACAGCGCGAAGATAGTAAAATCCTTATTAGAAGTTTAAGTAGTGGTGCATATAGTGGTTTTATTCCAATTATCTTAAAAAAGCGCAATGTTAATATGTATGATGAGTGGAAATTGATTACGGAAAAGGCAAATTGGTATCAATCATAAGGGCTGGAAATGAAAGAAAATGAATTGACTACACAAGTGGCTGATAAACTGCTGAGTGCATTTGGAGATTTTGCGAGGGCGGCAGTTGCTGAAATGAACGATATGATGTATTTTGTGTCAAGAATGGCGGATAAGTGTGGGATGGAATCAATCTGTGAATTGCGACAGTATTTTGAACACAACCAGATTGATGAGCTGCCATCAAGTAAAAACCGATTTGTCGATATGACAGACACTGAGAAAGAAAAAAAAGTTGCAAGAAGCCTTGAGTTTTATATTGATTCATATATCAGTTCAATGCGGGTTGGAAATAAACACTTTTCAACATTGAGCTGGCAAACTCCGATTCAGATTACTGCAAATGATTTTCATGAAATAATTAACAGAATGCAAATGGCGGTGAGGAATGTTCGTGAAGCGGAAGAGAGATACTTAAATTCGATTAAGGACACACCATTTATTGAGACTGTGATTTTTTTGATGAACGAATGCATAAATGCGATAGATGCGTATCTTCGAATTGCCGAAGATCGAACAAGATATGCGCTGGAGAAGTATATTTTTGGAATCGATTCCTGTCTTAATAAGGCGAGAGAGCATAAAGGATCATTGGCAGATATTCAGTCTTGCAGCAGAGTAAGATGGAAGATAAATGGTGAAAAAATATGACGAACAGTGAACTTCAAGAGATTTTGTTATTATTGCAAAGTGATGAAAATAAGAAAATTTTAATGAAAAAAATATCGGCTCTAGAGGCAGATCGTTTGAATATTTCACATCCTTCGGTTGATCTGTTTACTGATGAAAATACAAAACATCATGGTACTTATAAGAATGACACAGTATGCATCAATAAGAAATGTAGAATAGAATCATACAATGATTATTTAAGATTTCTGGAAACAATCATTCATGAAACAAGACATAAGTATCAGCTGTCTGCTATCCAGTCTCCTGAGAAGCATCCGGAAATGAAGGAGAATATTAGAGATTATTTGGAAGACGCTGCTATACATTATCCTAAAAGAGGTGATATTGAATATCATAAAAAATATAGGGAGAATGCTTTAGAGCACGATACAAAAGCATTTGGCAAGTCAAGGGCTCAATACTATGGGGACTATAGCTGGTCTCAAGTATTGTCATTAAAGGAAGCTCCACGTAAGTGCATAAAAAATCAGATTTTAATGGGTCCCGGCGATGATGGCGCAAATGGGCAAGTTGCACCGCCTGTTGTTAAAGAACCTTACTATTCAAATGCAGTGGATAAAACGAAAATCAACAATGATAGTTTTGAGGATAATCAGATAAATGTTATTAGCAGGAAAAACTCAGCTCGAGAGAAGTTTATTCAAAGACTGCGTGTTGATGTGAAGCCAATCGTAACGGAACATAAGAATATTAACAATGCGGAAATTCCATCAATATCATCAAAAGAAAAAGTTTGTGCCAGACAGACGGGATTTGATAGAGATGATGATTCCGTATCTGCAGAGAAAACGATTGGATTCGGCAAAAGATTTATGAACAATAATGCATATATGGAGGAAATTATGAGTTATAAGATGGATTTTACAGACAGAGATATCACTCAGGTATATCTTGAAATGTCGGAAGAAGTAAAAAATGCATATCAGGCATTTATAGAAAGTACCAGAGCTATTTGTGCAATGCATGCATATAAGCCTATGGTGGATTTTACAAATGCGATGCAGGAAAAATATTTTGGAGAATTTAAGGAGTGTATTTTACGCCTGTATAAAGAGTGGAGAGATAGCGAAAGCAGTTTGGAAGCTCTGGCAAGGAGAACTGGGTCAGGAGAAGAGGCTGTTCAAACGGCTAGATCTTATATGGATGAACTGGAAAATAATTTATTAACAATGTTTGATCAAGGATACGATTCAATACAAGCGGACATAGCAGCTCCGGCTCTAACTGAGCAGGATATATTGAAACTTAATAATGAAATTAGTGGATTTTTGCAGCGAATAGAAAATGCAAAAATAAATGCTGAACAAATCTGTAATGGGCGATCAGAAGAAAACGTTCTATATTCATTAATAAAGCCGGTTCTTTCATCAGCAGGCAATACACTTGATGAGTGGATGAAGGCTAATATGAACCAAGTAATAGAAGGTTCTCAGTTATATGCTCAAGGAGTGACTGCTGTAGTCAATAATTTATCGGCACCGTCTACTACTGTTCCAGGAAATGTAAATTGGGGAGATGCCGATCTGTTTATGTAAAAAGATGCTGTAGATAGATATGGATAATTATAGAATTGACTTTTCGGATTTTGAAATTTCCTATGTATATCAAAGGTTCTGCGATAACTTATGGGAGCAGTTTTACCAATTTGCTGAAAATATGAGAAACTACTGCAAAGAAATGAGCTATAAGCCGTTAAATGATTTCGTGAATGAAATATTATGGTCGTTTTCCAGGGAATTTAAAGAATTTGTTGAAAAAATTATTAAAGATTGGAAAGACAGTGAGTATTCTCTGACTCAATTAGTAAATAAAATAGGTGGAGGAAAGGATGCAGAGCATTATGCTGCCAACTATATGGAACGTATTGAGAATAGTATACTTAGCGTATTTAGCAAAGAGATTCCAACTATTTATGAAAGTGTTTCGGAACCGATAGTACAGATGGAAAAAATACTTATATTAAACGAAGAGATTGATATTTTGCTAAAAAAAATAGAGGATATGAAAACTCAAGTTGAACAAGAGTGTGAGAGAAGAGAAAAGGAAAATCAGATATATGGACTGATAAAGCCATTGTTCTCAGACATTGCACAAGGATTGTATGATTGGATGAAGTTAAATATGGAGTCCGTAATTGAAGGTGCTGATGAATTAGAAAAAAGATTGCAAGATTTTGTTTTAACAGCAAATGAAAAAAGTTCGGTATCTCAATATATTGAGACCACACAATGGAATTTTTAATTAATGTCATACTTATATTATTCAAACAGGGTTTTACTTTTGAAAGGATAAAAAATGCCAAATTTACCACATAGTAGATTCTTTTTCGATACATTTTCAAGATATGTTAAAGCGACTTTGGAAAGAACAGAACAAGATGAAATAGATAGAACTCCGTATAATGGGAGTAATAGTATTATTATTTCTCCGGAACCGCTGAAGTTTTTAGATTTATTTGGGGCAATCGGTGCAAACAAGGATAAAACACGTGAGCTTTTTGAGCAGATAGTAGGGCGTGAAGACTTAGGGTTTAAGAAACTGGATATTTCGAGTGATAATTCGGGAATTTGGTTTAATACGACAAAAAAAGGTATTAATTTGCGTTTAGGTATAGAGAAGGCATCTAAGGTGCCAATGCCGATTGAATTGGGAGATAGGTGTGTACATGGTTTAATTGCCGGACAGACTGGTTCAGGAAAATCTGTATTGATGCATAATATCATTTTAAACCTGATTGGAGAATATGCTCCTTGGGAATTGGATTTATATCTTGCTGATTTTAAACGTGTAGAGCTTTCGAAGTATATGAATAATTTTAAAACTCCACACGTTTGTGCATGTGCGGCTACAAGCGAAATAAGGTATGTCTTAAGTCAAATTAATTATATTGTAGATTGTATGAATGCTCGTGAAAATTTCTTTAAACGGATGGGAATTGAAAAGCTTCAACTTTTCCGCGAGATGTATCCTAATATTGTTCTGCCCAGAATCCTTTTGATTGTAGACGAGTTTCAACAAATGTTTCTGGAAGCAAGTCCAAAAGAGTCGGAATTAATTCGAAAGATGTTGACTGCAATAGTAAAAAAGGGACGTGCAACGGGTGTACATATTATTTTTGCTTCGCAGGAGATGAGTCATACATTATCTGCTTCAGATTTGGCAAATTTTCGCTTGCGGATTTGCTTGAATTGTAATCCATCTGTTTCATTGGATGTTTTAGGAAATAAAGCAGCAGCCAACTGTGCACGCGGTTATGTAATGGCAAATTATGATGATTATTCTGAGAAAACAAATCATTGTTATCAAGTACCAATTTATGAGGATTCAAAATTCAAAGAAGATAACAATCAGGAATATTTTGATTACTATCTTAAGTATATTTCAGAATTGTCAGATAAGTATGGATTTTATAAAAACTGGAAATACTATGAGGAGGATTTTCAGGAAGACATTTCTGCATTAAATATGATTTTGGACAAGCTATATTCATATAGAATTTCTCATATGGATTCGAATTTTGATATTCTCACATTAGGACGTTATGTTGTATATAGTTCTAAAAAGTATGACATTCAAACACTATTTATTGAGAAAGGATTAAATAAAAATATACTTGCTGTTTCTCCGAATGTGGAAGACATCGCATATCTTCAGATGCTATTATGGAAAAATTTCTCGACTTCTCCAGTTAAGGAAGCTATTGGAGAAGATTACAAACATATTATTTATTCATTATCTCCATCTGTGGAAATGCTATATAACATTGATGAACAAATATCCAAGGAGAATAAAACAGTATATAGAAATCCTGATGACATCAGTCAATTGGAAATGTTATATAAAAAACGTGAGTTTTTTATTCCAATTTATAAAACAGCAAAAACACCTGTGGAATTTGCAATCCTAAACTATAGAAAAAATATGGAGATTGAATGTGCAAGAAGACCTGATCTTTTGCGAGAAAGAGAAAAGAATATTCCAGAAATAAGAAGGATTTTTTCTGGATTTTCATTGGAGGATGCTTTTGTAGAGGCAAATAGAATTATGTTTGCAGAGGAAAATCCTATTATAAAAAAAATAGCTCGAAATTTGCAGGATTTCTGTGCATATTTGAATGAACCAGCGAGCGTTTTTCCACGAACAATTATATGGTTTAATGGCATTGATGTTATTGAGAGAATTCCAGTATGGCTTCAGGTGATGTTAAAGAATGCTACAGCATATGATTTTTTGTTTGTTCTTATGGCTACATCAGAATTTGATAATTTAAGTTCTATAAGGAAAACATGCGATTATATATTTACAGGCGGTAATAACCGCAGAATATATGATCGACTTGATATAAATTATACGTATAAAGACGCAGGTTCTATTGTTCTGGATTTAAACATAAAAAGTATTTCTGAGGAGAGAAGTTTTAAAAAATACTTATACGAATTTCAGAGGAAGACAAGTAATCAAATCGATTTGGACGCACTACTTGATTAATGGATTATACTATATAAAGAAATCAAAAAGTTCATCCATAGGGAATTGCTTCTAGACAATCATGTGCGGAGGTTATGTATGATTATGAGTTAATTCCGAAAAAGACTTATGAATTATAGATTTACGCCACTTCGTAAGATGTACATTTTTTATAAAATTTTGTCGAAAACTTCTCCTTGCCGAAGTCATTCTTTTGAGTTATACTAAGCCCGAAGAGTTCTTCTGCTTCGGAAAGGACAGAAGAATGGAAACCAGAAAATTCAAAGATCTGACAATACGGGATGCGTTTATGTTTGCAGCAGTGATGTCTGATCCGGAAATCTGTCGAAGAGTGCTGGAACTGGCATTGGGAATTCCGATTTCGGAAGTACACATTCAGACAGAGAAAACCATGGCATATCATTCAGAATATCATGGGGTTCGTCTGGATGTTTATGCTGCAGATGCTGACAGAACACGTTTCAATGTGGAGATGCAGGTTACTTTACAGAGATTTCTTCCGAAAAGAAGTCGATATTATCATGACCAGATAGACATGGATGCATTACTTGCGGGTGATTCCTATGAGAATCTTCCGGATACTTATGTTATTTTTATCTGTGATTTTGATCCATTCGGTGATGGATTGTATCGTTATTCAACAGGTATGGTCTGTGAAGAAACGGGAAAATCTGTAAGTGATGGTGTGAAAACTATTTATCTCGATGCACATGGAAGGAACAGAGAGGATATTCCAGAAGAATTACTGCAGTTTCTGGATTATGTAAAAAATACCGGGCGAACAGAAGGGATTTCAACGACAGATTCATTTGTCAGACATCTGCAGGACAGTATTGATAAGATCAAGCAGAATCGTGGGATGGAGGAAAGATATATGCTGTTAGAGGAAATGATGAGGAATGAAAAACGGGAAGGAAATACAGAAGGAAAACAGGAATTTCTTCTTACTGCGCTTGAATCCAAATTTTCAGTTCCGTCTGAGTTAAAAGAGAAAATCATGTCCGAAACAGATATTGAAAAACTTAACCTGTGGTTCCAGCTTTCGCTTAAAGTGTCTTCTCTTGAAGAGTTTGAACAAAATATGTGAAGGTTCTGAAGTATTTCTTAAAACCGGTAGTTATTTTTACCGGAAAATTTGCACGCATCTATAAATTCTAAGCCCATATCGGGCAATCTATCAGAAACTTGTTATTATTAATGTAGTGGGAAACAGAAGGACTCTTTTGCTATAAGTCAGGCAGATATTCACAATCTCCGCAGGGGAGAAAAAGTCGCAGAAATCCAGGGAATGTGCATGATCTAACTTTACGGTAAAATGGTTTCATGTTATCATTATTTCATGGAATTGCTATAAGAAAAAACGCGCAGAAAGTTGTTGCCTGACTCAGAGAGTGGTATACGGAAGATACCCATTAACAGAGTAAATACAGGAAAAAGAACGGGAGAGGATTTCAAATGATAGATGTACACAAGATAAGTACAAACTGTACAAGAAATGAATTTGTAGGAACCGCAGTTCTGGATACGATCGGGCTTGTGATTTCAGGGATTGATGATACTTTGCTGGAGACTATGAACGTAGGAATGAAGTATCGCTGTCTGGGATTGTTCAGCTCCCGTACAGGTGCTGCAGGGCAGATCACTGCTATCGATGATGCGGTGAAAGCAACCAACACAGAGGTTCTTTCCATAGAATTGCCGAGGGATACCAAGGGATGGGGTGGTCATGGAAATTATATTGTTCTTGGGGGAACTGATGTCTCGGATGTTCGCCATGCCATATCTATGGCTTTGGAACTTACGAATAAATATGCAGGTGAACTCTATATCAGCGAGAGTGGTCATCTGGAATTTGCCTATTCAGCCAGTGCAGGACAGGCTCTGAATAAAGCATTCGGAGTACCGGTTGGAGAAGCCTTTGGGTTTATGGCGGGTTCTCCGGCTGCAATAGGGCTTGTGATGGCAGATACTGCGATGAAATCAGCGCCTCTTTCTATTGCGAAATATATGACGCCGAATAAGGGAACCAGCCATTCCAATGAAGTGATCCTGGCAGTTTCCGGAGATGCCAGTGCTGCTAAGACAGCGGTATTAAATGCCAGACAGACAGGTCTGGAGCTTCTGATCGGAATGGGCAGTTATCCGGAGATACCGGGGATCCCGTATTTGTAGAGATAAACTTTGTTCGTTACTGTTCACTCCGTTCACAGTAACGTAGCCAAAATTCATTCCAGATTGC
>OFOU01000773.1_pt1 | contig 23305 bp, 14 predicted proteins | sample 1542061 | NCBI WGS metagenome assembly OFOU01 (sample SAMN04209239, study PRJEB22552) | human gut metagenome | biome: gut; material: feces | host: Homo sapiens | place: USA: Oklahoma
GATTTCATCCATTTCATAAACCTGATCCGCGATATTCATGGTGGACTGACGATGCGATACTAAAAGCACGGTTCTCTCTTCCTTTTCTTCTTTTAAGGCCTTTAAAATGATTCCCTCATTTAAGCTGTCCAGATTGCTGGTGGGCTCATCTAAAAGAAGGAAAGGACCGTCATGAAGAAATGCTCTGGCAATGCCGATGCGCTGCTTCTCCCCTCCGGACAGGCTGTCCCCCAGTTCTTCCACCAGCGTGTCATAACCTTTGGGCAGTGTCTGAATAAAGTCGTGAATGGATGCTTTCTTAGCGGCACGGATCACTTCTTTCCTGGTTGCCCCGGGTTTTCCCACCGCTATATTGGCCTCGATGGAATCGTGAAAAATGACCGTTTCCTGGGTGACAAAGCTTTCCATCTGGCGAAGATTGGAAGTATTGATGTTTCTCACATCCCGCCTGGAAATTTGGACACTTCCGGCCTGTACATCCCAAAAACGCATGAACAGTTTCAGCAGCGTGGATTTCCCGGAACCACTGCGGCCATGAATCCCGAGAATACAGCCCTTTGAAATATCCAGGCTGACATGATTCAGAATTTTTTCTTCTCCATAGGAAAACTCCACATCCTGACAGCCTGCCCCGGAAAAAATCACCGGTTCCATTCCCTGGATTTCCTCAATCTGAGGAGTTTCCTCCAGAATAGAAAGAACCCGTTCTCCGCAGGCCAGCGTCTGATTCAGGTTATTGGATAAATTAGACAGGGCTGTAACTGGTCCGAAGGAACTCATCATGGATACTGTAACCAGGACCATACCGGAAAAATTTAAGCTGCCGCGGGTGTTCAGCCATAAGCTGAGAAAAAGCATGGCAAAGGAAAACAGGGAAATGCAAGCGCCGCAGGCTGCAGCTGAATCCCCTTCAAGACGTTTCAGCTGTGCATTTTCTTTTGCAAGGATCCCTGACTCCCGCTTCAGTTCCTCCAGTCGTTCCTTCTGACGCCCATACTGGAGAATCTCCTGAAGACCTCTGAGGCTGTCCAGGATAAAACTGTTCATCCGGCCAAACTGCTGGCGATACGCCATGCCCGCTGCCGCTCCACGCTTTCCATTCCACAGGGGCAGAAGAATCCCCACTGTGCTGTAACCTGCCAAAGCCAGTACCCCGCACAAAGGATGGAAGCTTCCGATCCAGCAGACCATAATCAGACTGGTCAGAAAGGCAATGGCAATGGGAGAAACGGTGTGGGCATAGAAGACCTCCAGCAGCTCGATGTCACTGGTAATCAATGAAATCAGATTTCCCCGGTCTTTTCCCTCCAGCTTTGCCGGACAGAGCCGGCGCAGAGCCGCAAATACCTGATGCCGGATGATTGCCAGCAGCTTAAACGCGATATAATGATTGCATTCCTGCTCAAAGTAGTGGAGAACTCCCCGGAGGATTCCCAGGCAGACGAGCAGCAGGAAGATGCCCTGGAATGTATCCGGAAAAATGGCCGGCAAGGGTTGCTCCAGAGCCATCAGGATTCCGGCAGCACCCCCTATGGTGAGGAAGGACGCGCACAGATAGCCTGCCGTTCCCATCATCACGGCAATCACCATAAAAAAGACCAGCGGCCGGATTAATCCGATTAACTTTCCCATAATGACGATTCCCGGCCTACGCATATGCTTCCACCTTCTTTCCGCTTCCATAGGATTCCAGTATATTCTGCTCCAAATAAAGGGCGGCATAGATTCCTTTTTGCTTCATCAGTTCGTTATGGGTTCCCTCTTCCACGAGCCGCCCGCCGGAAAGCACGTAAATGTTCCGGGAGTCCACCACATTCGCCAGACGGTGGGAAATAAGGAGAACACAGTGGTTTTGGGACAACTCCCGAATCACTTCCATAATTTGTTCTTCACTTTCTGCATCAATATTGGAAGTAGCCTCATCAAAAATGTATATGGGCGTATCGTGCAGCAGAGCTCTGGCCAGAGCCAGCCGCTGACACTGACCGCCGGAAAAGTTGCTGCCCCGTTCCATCAGTTCAGTATCCAGACCTCGCTGGCTTTTTAGAAATTCATACAGATTTACTTTTTTCAGTGCGGCCTCCATCTCTTTTTCGGTCGCCATGGGAGCTGCCATCAGAAGATTTTCCCGGACCGTTCCCTTAAACAAATAACTATTGTGAGATACCATTGTCACGTGGGACAGCAGGCTGTCCTCCCGAATCCGGGACAATTCCTTTCCACCAATCCGGATCGTTCCGCGATAGCCCCGATTCCGGCCGGTGAGCAGACCGGCAATGGTACTCTTTCCACAGCCGGAGGTTCCCACCAGGGAGATGAGTCCATTCTCCGGAAGCTGAAAAGACACCTGATCCAGAATCTGCCTCTCCCCGTCGTAGGAAAAGCACACATCGCGGAATATGACAGACGCAGGGCCATCCCCAAGACATTCCTCCCCCGTCTGCCCTTCCTCCAAATCAAGGATGGCAAAGAGGCGGTCGGATGCCGCCATGCCGTTCATGGCAATATGAAAAAAAGAGCCCAGTAGACGCATGGGGATAAAGAATTCCGCGGAAAGCAAAATCATGGTAACGGTGCCGCCTAAAGAAACCGTGCCGGAGGCAAATTCGCGCAAAACCGCGATCATACCCAGAGCCGCTCCGCCGTAAGCCACTACATCCATTACAATAATGGAGTTTAACTGCATCATCAGAACCTTCATGGTGATTTTTCGGAAATGCTCGGCTTCTTGATCCATTTCCTTTGCCTTTTGCTCGTCCGCCTGATAGATTTTTAATGTGGTCAGCCCCTGAAGATTTTCCAGGAAACTGTCTCCCAGCTCCGTATAGGTTCCCCAGTACCGGCCCAGAAGGCGCTTTGCCAGTTTCTGTACTCCCATGATGGTCAAAGGAATCAGTGGAACACAGATGAGGAGAACAAGGCTGGCTTTCAGGCTGACGAATGCGAGAACGACAAATAAGGTAATGGGCGCCAGAATACTGTAAAACAGCTGAGGAATATATTTTCCAAAATATACTTCCAGCTGCTCTACTCCTTCTACAGCCACCTGGACCGCCTCGGCCGTGGGAACCTTTTCGTGATAGGAAGAACCTAAACGAGTCAGCTTTTCATAAAGGCGCTGGCGAAGTTCCTGTTTTACATCGTTTCCCGCATTGGCAGAAGCTGCCGATGCCCGGCGGGAACAGTAAGCCCGCAGGCCGATGCAAAGAACGATGACAATGGCCGCTGGCAGGCAATCAGACAAGGATATGAAGCCGTCCCAAACGGTTTGAAAGAGCCAACCTGCCGTCCCCATGGTTATGATGGAGGACAAAAGCCCCAGCCATTGCCAGAAAATATTTTGAATGATATATGTTTTTGATTCCGCCATAAGCGCGAGCAGTCGTTTTTTTATCATAGCAGAACCTCATTCGACCCGGATTTCCCGGTTCTTTACCTTATCTGCCTTTTCATCAATGGTCTTAATTCCAAAGAGAAAATAGGCATAGTGAAACAGCAGCACAGCTGCCAGGATGACCTTTGCAAAAACCGGAGAGAACCAGAATCCAATGGCAATCAGCACGGTCACAAAGGCCAGAATCCGAATCTTTGTCCGTTTCGTCATGGAACGGGTGGCCACAAAGTCGGCCAGATATTTCTGATAGAGACCGGTGGATAAAAACCAACGGTGAAACCGTTTGGAACCTTTTGCAAACAAAACGACTGCAAGCAGAAACAGCGGTGTCGTTGGCAGAATCGGAAGGACAATACCGATGCAGCCCAGTCCAATGCAGATAAACGCCAGCACAACACAAACTCCATTGATTATTCGTTTCATAAATATCATTTCTCCTCTCTCATCTTGCTCGTTCGTTCTGAGGCTCCGGCAACAACTGCATTTGGGGCAACATTCCTGTCTTATGCGGTTTTTGCCGGAATACCAGAAGGATTCCGGGACGGGATCTGCTGCCCTCTTATAGAGGGCAGCGTCCGTCAACCTTGTAATTCCGTTCTTATTCTTCCTGCTGCTTTCTGGATTCCAGCTTCCTTCTAAGATCCGGAAGCACCGTTCCCAGACATATCACAGCTGCCAGGAATCCAACTCCGGCTAACTCTTTCACCGGCATGGGATCGCCCGTATAGGGAATCTCCCGCCCAGCAGCTACATGATTTCCAGACGTGTCTGAGCTGTTGCTCTGTACAGAACTGGTTCTGCTGCTTGTCCGTGAAGAAGTCGTTCTGGTACGGCTGGAACTGCCGCCGCTGCTGCTTCCGCTTGAAGAGGAATCATTTCCCGATGAAGCAGCGGTCTCTGTTACCTGATTGCTCTCCGCCAATGCGTAAAGGCTGAAGTGATCCACGGTCGCCTCATAGTAGCTTCCATTCACTTTTCCACTTATGGTCGTATAGCTTCCATCCTCTCCGATCCGGTAAAGCACCAGCTTGCTGGTATCATAACCGGTAGGAATAGGGATTTGCATGGTTACAGAGCTTGTGGGTTGCACATAACCAGTTCCGGATTTTAATTTGACATCATAAAGGACAAATTGATTAACAAGGGAACTGATAGAACCGTGGGTCATATCATATTCTGCGCCATTTTCCTTTTTGACAACCTCCAGAACGATTCCGGGACCTCCCACATTTCCATAGATGCGGATTCCAGTTTCACCGCTTTGAAGAGTGGGGTTACTGGAGGTACTGGAGGTAGTTGAAGACGTTGTATCATCATCGTCGTCATCTACATCTCCCTCCAGGTTATCCCAGTCGTCTTCATCCACCTCATCCAAAGAATCCCAGTCCACTTTCAATCTGGCTTTTACCGGATCATCGCCCATTACGTCTACTCTGGGGTCCACTTTGCACTTATAATATTTGTCGTTATCATTTGGCAACGGGAATTCGAAAATCCATTTACTATTCTCAGATGAGATTAACTCAGCTTCCTCATAGTCCCCATCTTCATAATAATAGAAATCATACAGGTGGGTGGTAATACCGCTGGTGGTCATTTTTTTGGTAACTAACCGCATAGTGATATCGCCGTCTTCGTCGATATGGACATATGCAGTTTTGTTGACTGCGGGGTCTCCCATGGATGCTTTGTTCAATGTTGCATGCCAGAGGTCCACATCCACCTCATAATAGCCTTCATCTTCATTGCTGCCGGAATCATCCGTATCGTCATCTTCTGCATCAGACGTGTCGTCTACAGTGCTTGTTCCTGAAGCAGCTACCAGCGAATTAATGGCCGAACGGAGATTTTCCTTCTGTTCGTCCACATCTTCCTGTGTAACGTCTTCATCGTCCAGCATAACGAGTGCCAGATCATACTCTGTCTGCAGATTTCTCAGTGAAGCCTCCGTATAGGAACTGGTCATAGAAAGCAGTGTTTTAGCTCTTGAAATCAATGAATTCAAATATTTGAAATTCACCAGATTTTCATTCGAGTTTCCGCCTCCGGAAGTTAATACCAATTCCGAACGGGCATCTTTCAAAAGCTGTACCTGGTCATCAACCTCATCCTGAGTTGCCTGTCCGTCTTTGGCTGACTCCAGCACCTCTTTCGCACTTTCCAATGCCGTCTGCAGATTTTTCCAGCTGGAGGCCGTATATTGGCTGCTGTCATACCCTTCCAGAAGCTGAATCAAGCTCTGGAGAGTGGTATAACGAACAGATGAGCTGTCATCCGGGTCATTTGAATCCTCTCCGCTTCCCGTTCCGCTTCTTGACAGGGCCTCTTCCAACTCCCGGATTGCAGTCTCAATCATAGGAGCCGTTACATCATCGGCATTTTCCAGTGCTTCTGCTGCTTCTCTTGCTCTTCCTATTTCCAGGAGGGCATTGCTGCTGTAATCGGCCTCGTCAATGATATAAGCTTCCAGCAATGCATCGCTTAACTTCAGCTTGTCGCTGCTTCCAGCTACCGGAACCAGTGCATCGATCGCTGCTTCCAGCGCTTCTGCCCTTGTATCAATCATTGCCTGGGTAGCCCATTCACTTCGGATCATCTGTTCAGCGGCATTCAGGCTGTCCTCCACTACCTGCCAGGACCAGCTTGTATAGTCCGCTTCCTTCAGGCGCTCCGCTTCATCCATCGCGTCTTCAATCTTGCTCAAATCCATGGAAGAATTGATGTCCGTAGAGCCGTTGATATAATCCAGGCTGTCCCAGTCTACAATCAGGCGGGCTACCTGAATCGGGCCGGCCGTCATGAGAGGCACATTGACCTCAACGGGAATATATTCTTCGCTTTGGCTTGTGGTAAATCCGAGAACCGATGGATAATCTTCAATGATTTCCGGATATTCCGCATCCCTGGTGTCATAATCTAAGCCATCACTGGTCTGCTTAATATTTACCATCCGCTTCATTTCCTTCAGCTCACCCACGATTCCATCATACTGGAGCTGATTGAAATGAATATATAAGGTCCAGGTTCCATCGTCCAGGATCATCCGTCCCAACTGGTCGCCATAGTCAAGAGCTGCATTTCCCATGGACAGGCTGTCGTCATCCCACTTCCACAGGTCATAATCCACATAATAGGTTCCATCCTCGTAATCGCTGGAACGGCTCGCTGCGGCAGTTACCCGGTATGTAATATGCGGGGATATGGTGGCTACGGTCAGAGCCTGCGACGATTCATCGGACTTGTCTGCTTTTTCTTCCTTCTCTGTTACCTCCTCTTCTTCACTGCTATTATCCTCTTCATCCGAATCGGATGCGGAAACATCTTCGGACTCTTCGGCGCTGTCAAGGCTGTCTTCTGAAATATTTTCTTCCTCCTGAGCGGGTTCTTTCTCTTCCCGATTCTCTTCCGGGGACGGCGCAGAATCTTCCTTATCTGGGGACGCCGTCTCCTCATCGGCACTGGAATCCGCTTCCGTTTCACCGGTACTCTCTTCTGCAGAACCGGAAGTCTCCTTCTCCGCGTCGGAACTTTCTTCCGCTGCACTGGTACTCTCTTCAGCTGTGCTGGAACTCTCTTCTACTGCCTCGGTGCTCTCTTCTGTTGCGCTGGAGCTCTCTTCAGCCGCATCAGTGCTCTCCTCCGCACTAGTGCTTTCTTCGGCAGCTGTAGTACTTTCCTCCGCCGCCCCGGTACTCTCTTCGGCTGCACTGGAGCTTTCTTCTGTCACGCTGGAACTCTCAGATTCTTCTGCCGCGCTTTCTTTTTCAGCGTCAAGCTCCTCCGGAACTTCTTCCGCTTCCACCAGTTCCTCATCTAAGATGACTTCCGGAATATAGTCCTCAAGCAGCATAATGGAATTAGCAGCTTCCTCTTCTATATTATCTTCTTCCAGCAGGGCATCGTAATGGAATGTTACGGAATCCTTCAATGCCAATATCTGGTTTTCAGATAAATAGAAGTTTCTTGCAACGCCATAATCTGCCGCGGCTATCGCGGAAACCAGAGAATCATAGCCAATGTAGCCCGGGAATCCCTGACTTTCCACATCCGCTTCCACTTCATCCAGATAAGCGGCCAGTTCTTCAATCTGGTCTTCATAATTCGTCTGATAGATTAATCCATTTCTGGCTTCCAGAATTTTATCAATTTCTTCCTGTATTTCTGTCTCTGTCAGCTCGTTTTGGGAAAGAGCCTCCGCCGCATCCAGTACTTCTGAAAACGCAGCCCAACTGTCAGCTGTAAAGTCAGACTCATCCAGCCAGGAACGGTAATCCTCCACCAGAGAAAGCACTTGATTATCGGAACTATGGTCCGGATCATCATCCGGGTCGTCGGTCGCTTCCTCCAGTGCTGCCATTGCGGCTTCAATGGAGAGAACATATTGTTCGTAGTCTTCCGTACTGATATTGTCCGTATCAGCGGTAGACTCGGTCAGCTCATCGTAGAATTCTTTTAGTTCGGCGCGGCTGGCGGAAGTATACGTTTCATCGTTAATAGCGGCAGCGATTTCACGCTTTAACTGGCTTAACTCTGTCAGCTGGTCGTCAGATGCCTTTTCTTTGAGGCCGTCTATGGATTGTCTCAATAAATTGACTTGAGAATCCACCGCTACTTGTTCAGCATCTAAATCAGTTAACAAAGTTTCTGCTTTTCGAATTTCTATTTCTAAAGTTTCAACTGTATTAACCGTATACTTATCTTTATTTTCGAGTTTTTCATTGGCTTCCTCCAGCAAATTTTTCAGCGCAGACATATCTGCACTGAGAAGTACAGCATTTTCAAAGTCCATTGCCATATCACAAATTTCTTCGCCAAGTATCAAAACTAAAGACCGTTCTGTATACGGGAAAGTAAATGTGACCGTTGTTTCATCATCGGAATATATCACATCACTATATGGTTCTCCATACTCTAAGCAATATTTTATTTCAGGCAATCTACTGCTATCTGTTCTTCTTAAAGATATTGTCATCATGCCGTCTTCTATTACTGCTACCGCATTTTCGAAATCCTTTAAATCTGACTCTTCCAAAAATGGTATTTGATAGCGTCCTTCATTTAGCGCTATAGAATTCATCGCGGTTTGAAGAGAATGGCAAACATTTAAAATTTCGTCTTCTTCTACATCATCTTCCCACTTTGTAATTTCCTCTTCTGCTTGCTTAATTGCATTATTAACATATAATGATTTTTCTTCTGACAATTTCTCCGTTTTTTGATAATATATTGCATTGTCAAGTGATACTTTAGCCACAGAACGATCATATGTATTTAAAGGATTAACTCCATCGGAAGCAGGTTCTATATCACTTACTCGTAAATATGCCGGTTGCGCACCAGTGCCGCTTCCGGGTGTACCACCTGTCATACCATCCATAATAGGGACATAAAACCCGACTTGATAAGCATAAGGATAATTGGAATCCTCCGGCAAGGGATTTGTCAATTCTACACAAACACGCTTAATATTATGTGCAGAATAAGTCTGTAAATCAGTTTCCCAAATAGGCTCTCCATTTTCCGTTTGATAAGCTAAGTAAGTTACTTCCTGCTTGTCATCCTGGTCAATATTTCCAGTAAACATATTGCTTACGTAACCGAACTGACCGCCTAAATTTACCCCTCCCACCTCGGCGTATAAAGAAATTTTTCCATTTTCTCCAATTTCAAGATATGCTGGCGTTGAAGAAAATGCTTCATTAGCCATGGATGTCTGTAATGGATCTGATTTATTGGCAATTGTTACCTTACATTGATAAATTCCCTTCTGTAGTTTTGATAAATCTTCTGCTTCACCAGCGTCATATAGCAACAAGCTTCCATTTAAAGTATTTTTCGATACTGATGATAATGTAAAGGTTCTGTTTTCTCTATCTAGTCGGTCTCCTGGCCTTGCAGGTGCAATATTAACTCCATCTGTGGTAATAGCATATACTCGGTCTAAATTCCACTCCTCTGGGATTGGTACTTCTATATTAACTAACTGAGATGCATCTTTTTCTTCTCCATTTTCATCCAAAACAGAGAATGCATACACTCTATAATCTTTTGCAAATGTCGTGTAACTTTTGAACTGTGTATCTCTAAAATCTCGATTTACTTCATCAGCAGTAAATTGACTTCCCTCTGGGAAATCGTTGTCCCAGTATGTAAATTTTACATCTCCATCTGTAACTGTAATTTGTTGATTTTCATTTTTTTTAGGTGTAATATACAGGGATGAAAACCAATATTCTTGTGATGCTTCATCCATTCCGATATTTGCCTCTTCTGTTTCTGCTGTTGTGACTCTTAAAGCAATTCCCATAGCCATATCTTCAAAAGAAGTATATGTTAATGTTATACTTCCATTTTGAATAGGCACTTCTTCATATTCTGCCCAATAATCATTCAAAATGTCTCCAAAATCAAGAAATAAAGTATCATCTTTTGATTCAGTAGGATGTTTTTTATCAATTTCGATTTTTTGAATTTTATTGTTTCCTTCTAAAGTATTAACTTTAATATTTACCTGTATAGAACCATCCGCAGTTCTTTTTACAGTCACATCTTTATCAAAACCTATATCAAATAGATTACTTCCATTGGTCACCGTCCCGTTTCTACTTGCTAATTCTGCATTCACTGTTGGAGTATTTCCTGTATATCCCATCCATAGTGCATTAAAAGAATCTTCTGTTTCCGTTATTTCATTAAATTGGAAAATATCATTTTCAGATATTTGCAGGACTTGATTAATTGCAAAATAATCACCTTCCGCTGAATATGTACGCAATATCAGGGGTGTATTCAAATCCGGTATATGAAAGCTTATTAAGCCTGTATCTTTCTCGTGATTATATGATTCGATGGTTACTTCTTCTTCCGGTAAATAATATTCGTTTACAGTCTCGTCAAATGTTAAAATATCTTCGAATTCTTCTTTTTTATTATATGAACCTAATGGAAATTTATTTAATCCAATGTCTAATACTTCGTTAGATTTTTCGGGTTTTATAATTTGTATTAAATCCAAACAGCTATAAGTTCCAATTTTTATTGAGATACGATAGCCATCATCTTCCTCTTGCAGTTTAGCCATCTCACCAATTTGGTTACGGTAGTGAGAATACGCACTAAACCCTACATTATCCAATTTTCCATTACTTATTTTTATTGGAACATATGATTCCAGACTTGTCTCTGATGTATTTTGAATATTATTCGCATTTTTTGTTGTTGCAAATGAATACATAGGGACCAACAACAGTACCACAAAAATAAAGATAAACCATTGCTTGTTTTTCATATCACACCCTACCAATCAAGTAAACTTTTTATAATTTAACGCTTATTCTTCCAAAATGATAGCAAACTTAATTTTTAACAAGGCGATTCTAAACATACATAATTAGTTAAAAATTTTGTGCCAATAAATGCAATTCAAAAAATATTTGAAGTACTATACAATATTCAGGAATGGGCTGATAGTCTTTCAGCCCATTCCCCTAAAATCAATCACACGAACGCTTTAGGTAAAATGCAATTACTGCATCGGCACATAAACGCTCTGCGGATTATGCTCATAAACCGGCGCATCTTCACTATCAACGATAGTTACAACAATGCAGAAATTAGCATACTCCTCATCCTCAACTGTTGTTTTAAGCTGATTCTGATTGTAAACAATTGCATTTGAGGTTTCATTATAAAGGACCGTTTCCCCCTCATCATAAACCATATCATTATCAGCATCCACAAACGCATTTGTGATTCTCCCTGCATATGGACCATACTGAGCATCCTGAAGGTTCATGGTAACCCTGCTGCCTCTTACGGTTACGCTTTCTACACAATCCTGTCCCATTCTTGCCGGCCCAAAAACGCCATTTTCATAAACATAAAAATAATTCGTTTCTGCTGCCATAGAGGTCATCGCTCCACCAACCATCATAGCTCCTGCCATTGCCACTGCTGCGAATCTCTTTAAAGTTTTCATAAAGAACTCCTTTCCTCCCCATTCCAAGGGGAATAAAAAATTGTCTTGCTATCCGCTTTCAGGATGCTGCCATGTTCTTTCGCATAGCGTTTTTTTACGCCGCCGGCCTCCATGTCTCCGCAGCTTTATTCAGTTGTAAAGTTTCATCAAAACACTGCTTTGCACCACCCTTTTCTGTATTCGCGACTACAGATTTACGGCAATGCTGCCGCCATTGGTGAAGCAGCTGGATTAGAATCCCTGTTTTATCAGGGACATTCCCTCTTTTGAAAAAGGCGTCTTGTCATAATTCCAGCTTTTTCCGAATCTCCTCTGCAATACATCTCACATTCTCCTCCTGAAAATGAAGCTGATCTGTTAACGGAACCCCTCTCTTTCCCCAAAACTCCTCCAGAAGTTCCTTATCCTCCGGCGTCAGCTGCTCAATCCGGTATCCTCCCATGACAAACCAGCTCCCATCCGCTTCCCGTCCCATGGGCTCCTGGATAATCTTTAAAAATGCGGGAAGCGCCTGTTTCGCCAGTCCCACGCCCACAACGCCAATAAATTTATCCTTTAACTCTTCCTGATGTGCCTTTAGATAAGGCTTCAGCACCTGAGCCGTATCGTAGGCCAGGAAACCGAATACCAGGAGCAGGTTTGTCACATCATCCAGCCGCTCCGGCGCCTCCGATGCCGGAAGGCATCGGGCATCGGGCAGGGATTCCTGGAGGATTTTAGCCGTTTTCTCGGAATGCCCGTATTTCCCTTCATATAAAATCAAAGTCTTTTCCATATTCCGCCCTTTCCGACCGCTTATACGGTTATCACAAATTTTCGTCCATCAATCTCCGCCACCGGAAGCCGGATTCCATACAGTTCCTGCAGGATTTTTGCGCTTACCACTTCCTTTGGATTTCCTTCCACCACAATCCGGCCATCCTTCATCCCGACGAAAATGTCTCCATATTCCATGGCCTGATTGATATCGTGAAGAACCATGACAATGGTGATGCCGTATTCCCGGTTTAGATCACGCACCAGCTTCAGAATCTCAATCTGATACCGGATATCCAGATAAGTCGTGGGCTCATCCAGAAACAATACATCCGTCATCTGGGCCAGAGCCATGGCAATCCAAACCCGCTGCCGCTGGCCGCCGGACAATTCCGCCACACTTTTATTCCGATGCTTTTTTACATCGGTGATTTCCATCGCCCATTCGACTGCTTCTTCGTCCTCCTGCCCGCCGGCCGTTTGGAATGCCCCCAGATACGGCGTCCGTCCGTATCCTACAAGGCGTTCTACCGTAAGATCCGGCGGCGCCGTGTTATTCTGATGGACGATGGCCACCTTTTTGGCAAAATCTTTCAGGCGCATTTCATCAATGTCTTCCCCTTCCAGAATGATGGAGCCTTCATCGGGGTAGAGATTTTTGGTCATTAATTTAAATAAGGTAGATTTACCGCAACCGTTGGCTCCCATTAAAACGGTAACCTTCCCTGCCGGAATGGCAAAATCCAGATTTTCCAGGATATTCTGTTCGCCGTCATAGGAGAATGTCAGGCCTCTGGTTTCCATTACCGTATCTTCGCTATACTCCATAAGTCTTCTCACTCCTTCGAATCAGAATAATCAGCATGGGCCCTCCTACGATTGAAAGCAGGATGGAGGCGGAAATCTCATAGGGCGCTGCAATGGTCCGTCCCAGGGTATCCGCCAGCAGCATAAGGAACGCTCCTCCGATCATGGAAAAAGGGATTAGAATCTTATGGCTGGAGCCGACCAGAATTCTTGCAATATGGGGTACAATCAGCCCGATGAAGGACACTACCCCCAGTTCCGCTGTGGAAATGCTGGCCAGCACCACCGCAATCAGCGATACGCCGATGCGTGTCATCGTTACATTGACTCCCAGGCCTCTGGCCGTCTGATCGCTCAAAGAGAGAAGGTCACATTGATAAAAACTCATCCAGGCCAGCACCAGTCCCAGTACCGCATATCCGGTGATGATATAGACATCGTCCCAGGTCTTCTGCGAGATGTTGGCATTGGCAATGGAAGCCACGCCGCTTAAACTCCCGCCAGTCATAGAGTTAAACGCCTGGGTTAATCCGGTGAACACCGCGTTTACCGCCACTCCCACCAGGATCACCCGCAAGGGGTTCAATCCGCCTTTAAAAGCCAGCAGATAGACCAGACCACAGGCCAGAATTCCTCCCGCAAAGGATAAAAGGGGTGTAAAGAAATAGAGGGAAGGGAACAATCCTGCGATCAGCACGGCCACAAAGCTGGCGCCGGCGCTGACTCCGATAATTCCCGGGTCTGCAATGGGGTTTTTCATGCAGGCCTGGAACAGCACGCCCGATACGGAAAGAGCGGCCCCGCCCAGGGAGGCGATGAAGATTCTGGGAAACCGGAGATCCCACACGGTAGCCACATCCGGATCATATGCCACAAACAACCCCCGGAAAAGCTGGCTCATGGATACATTCAGGCTTCCCGTATTGACCGCTATGTAAATCATGAGCAAAAACAACAGGATTATCACCAGGAACCACAGACCGGTATGTCTTTGCTTTTTCTTTGTCATACGGCTCTCCGCCGTCGCTGTCTCTGTCATTGTCTCTGTCATCTTATTACTCTCCATATAACATCGGCTGCAGGGTGTCCAGGGCTTCCGGGAAATTGAATTTGGCGCTCATCCCAAATTGGTCGTAGGGAAGGTCATAGACGCAGCCATCCTCCACTGCCCGGAAATGTCTCCAGATATCATTGGTTTCAAATTCTTCCTTAAACATGTTTACCACATCTTCCGGCATGGCATGAGCCGCCCGGAGAATAATGTCCGGGTCTTTCGTCTGCATGTCTTCCGTATTGGCGATGATAAAATCTGTTTCCTCATCCTCATACACATTGGTTCCTCCCGCCAGACGCACCAGGCTGCCCACGTAGGATTTTCCCGTAGCCACCACATAGGAACCTGGCAGGCCCATAAGTACAAGCACCGTGGGACTTCCCTTGTCCACGTTCACCTGGCTGTATTCGTAGTAGAAGGCGGAAAACTCGTCAATCATCTCCTGCGCCTCCTCCTGCCGTCCAAAGAGCTCGCCCAGCTGCTCCACGCTCTTATACAGTCCTTCCACGCTTTCCAGGTTTAAAAAGATTCCGTTGAGTCCGGCCGCTTCCAGTTTTGGCTCCATATCAGTCTGCAGGGAGGCGGGGCCGATCACCCAGTCCGGATTTAACGTCTTAATCACTTCCATATCCGGCCCCATGGCCGTCCCTGTCCGGGTAGCATCATCATAGCGGGCTGGTATTTCCGATAAAGTAGAATTTGGGACTCCTACCAGGTCAATATCCAATCTCGCCATAATATCCACCACGGCAGGGCTGGTCGCCACAATCCGAAGTTCGTCCGCTTCCCCCGCCGCCGCTGTATGAGCATTCTGGTTCACACATCCGGATAAAAGCAGGGCCGCCGCGCTGAATGCGGCCATCCATACAGTCCTCTGTTTCCTTCTCATTTCTCTGTCTCTCCATTCCGGTCATCTGCCTTTTTTGCGGCAGCCGCTGCCTGCCTTCTGCTTTGAACCACAGCAGCATACGTAAATCGAAGGAGCAGGATACCGGATATCCCCAACAGAACCACCATAATCATCTGGTTCGTACTCCAGGTTACGCTATCATCCGAAGTAAGATCTTCTAAATCCGTATCACCGGTCAATCCGGTGATGCCCACCGCTTCCTCCAGCATGGGTGCGGTCAGAAGCCGCGCTTCCCGAAGGGAAACCGAGGCCAAATCGTAGGAGGTTTCCAGATGATACTCCTCATCATCCGCAGTGGATGCAGAAAGTCCTTCCTCTGTCCCGGCCGCCGTCATCCCGCTGCCTGCCGTTGGCTTTTCTGGTATTCCCGTCACAGGGTCATCCACATTTCCGCTGCCATTGACGGAATGTACAGCAGAGCGGCTTTCCTCCAGCTCTTCTTCTGGAGCGTACGCTTCTTCCTCGTAGATTGGTTCCTCTTCCAAAAGCTCCTCCTGAGCCTCTGTCTGCGGGGCCACAGTTTCATTTTCCAGCTCAAAGGTCTGAAGGCTTGTGATGAAGTCTCCGCTTCCCGCTACCGGGTTTGAGGCCTGGAAGTAATAGATGACACTCCGGCCCATGGGGTCCACATAGGCTCCCCCGCGGAAGGTAGAAGTAATATCCGTAATCTGCATCCGATAATCGGTAAAACCGTATTTATCATGAATATCCGTTGCGGAAGAATTGCCGCTCTGACTCTGCATTTCCGTGTAGGATAAATTGGACCAGGAACTGGAACCGCTTGTCCGTTCCTCAAACGTCACATCCCCGATAAACTGATCCAGATAGTACCGGACAGTCAGATATGCAGTTCCATTTTCATCTACTTCCAAAAGTCCGGTGGAGCCGCACAAGTTTTCTGTCATTCCCTGTCCGATGGCCTCATTGTTTCCCGGATCTTCAATATCTCCGGTCACTGGGTCGCGGTAAGAAGGGGTTACCGTAACGGTGTAGGTTCCGGGAGACTGTGCCGCAAACGATTTCTGAGCCGACAGTCCGGACAGAATCAGGGCTGCAATCAGCGCACCTGCATAGCAAAGGATTTTCCGCCTGATTTTTCTGACTGTTCTCTCCATCCTTTCGCTCCTCTCTACTGAATCCGCTTTGCCATAACCACCAGCCGGCCATCATCCACGCTGTAGTCGCAGGTAGCCAAGGTCAGGAAATCGTCCCCATAGGCCATATCCACGCCCGTGTCATACAAGGAAGCACTTTCCATGTTCTCAATCACATCCTCCGCCTCATCGTCTCTGGCTGTTGTAAATTCAAAAGGAAGTTCCTCTACATCGTTGGACTTTACCACTGCGGCAATTTCATACACCCTCGACTCGGTCAGCGTATCAAACTGAATCGTTTTATGAGAATCCCAGTAGCTTTCCGATTCATAATTCAGCAAATCCGCAAACATGGAACCGTTTTTCATGTTGTGGCCATAGATAATTACGTTTCCGCCGAATTCATCCACGCTGGAAAGCTCATCCATAAACAGCAGACCATTATTGCTGTCCTCTTTGTCAAACCCTCTGTGGCTGTAATACTCCGGATCTTCCGGCGTCCACATCACCGGATAATCAATACTGGTGCCGTCGATAGTCAGCCAGCCGATTAAATCCGGATTCTGCATGAACAGCTCCTGGTATTGCGCCAAAATCTGCTGGTCTCCCAATACCATATCCGGATTACTATCTTCCTCTGAAGCCTCATTCCGAATCTGACGCAATACTTCAATCGCCTGCTCATCCTGTCTTGCCTGCATAAAATAGGCGATCAGCACCACCGCGCAGACTGCCCCCACGCCCACACAGCCTTTCTGTACCTGTGATTTATATTTTCCCTGTCTCCACTTTTTTTGAAATTGACGAAATGCTTTTTCAAAATTCATAGTTTGGCCCTTCCCTTTATACTCTTTGGTTAGCTTTAGCTAACTTTTGTCCTTAAAAATAAGAATACTGGTAACGGTTCTGTCGCACGAACAGTTGCGAATATTCTTTAATTCATCCTGGTTATCCTTGGCTAACTCTTTTTTTAACACATTTGAGCCCTTGCGTCAACGCGTTTTTTCCAGTTGTCGCAAGGGCTGAAACATATTTCCGATTTACCAATTCGTGTCAAAACAGTCTTTTTTTGTGTTCACAAAAACTTCACATTCTTGTATTTACGGGGTTTTCAATGTCGCAGGGCTGCGACAAATATATTAGTTGTACTTATTTATATATTAGAATTTTAAATGAAACTTTTGCCGTTTTACATTTCTATGTCAATCCCCTGCGGATGCGAATCTGCATCAGAGCTTCACGCTCTCCCATTGCTTCCATTCCGGAGGAACAGGAAAAGCGGATGCTGGTCATTCCACGGATCAGTTTAAAATCTTCCCCTTCGTAGGACAGCCAGAATGCAGACATGGGCAGCAATGCGGTTCCCTCTGTCAAGGGAGCTTCCATCCACTCCCCGTCCATTTTATATCGGACGCTTCCCGCTTCTCCCCGGAACCACTTCCCGGAGGCAGACTGCTGCTCCATCATGCGGAGGGTCAAATGGATGGTTCCTTCCCCATCGCGGATTTCCAGCACGGCCGGATGCAAAAAGCCCCAATGGGCCATGGACAATTCCAAAAGTTCCTGGTCATTGTCTTTTAAAAGCGTGAAGGGAATGGCATACCGCCCATCCGGCATATGCAGTCCCAGTTTTTCTTTGAAGTTTTCGCCGTTTACACTGTACCAGTTGCAGGCAGCCGAGCTGGGATGAAACTTGCAGCCCCGGCAGGTCAGAACTGAATTGCTCAGAGACGTGATCAAATCATCCGTGCAGTTTTCCATGATCATATTGACATTATAGGCGATGCTGTTCTTATTAATCTTACAATGTTCCAGCCATTTTTCCAGACGAAGTTTTTTTATCTTCCAGTTCTGAAGCCAGTCATAGCCGTATTCCGTCAGACGGTAGTCCGAATCGAGGATGCCGGCTTTGATATACCGCTCCGTAAAACGATATACAGTTGACCGGTGGACTCCCATCTGCTCCGCCACTTCCTGGATGGATGGGCGCCCATCCTGCTTTTTTGACGCATTCTGCTCCAGAGCGATCAGATAATCCATTGCCTGATTTTCCTGTATTTTCCCTGTTGTATTCATCCTTCCTCCTGCTCCTCCTTCTCATACTCACAAGAGTGCTGTGCAATCATCGGCAGCTCCAGCAGCGCTTTATATTCCTTTTGCTGTTTTTTTCCGTCTGCCTCCGGCTCCAAAACAAGAAGCTTAAGTTCCAGCCTTCCTTCCAGCATTTTATATTTCGACACCCGGATAAAGGTAAAGGCATCAATGGGAAGTTGCAGCGTATTTTCTTGCGGCTTTCTTACGCGTTCTTTTCCATACACATCAAAATATACTTCCAAAAGCACTGCCTCTTCACTATGCCAGTGAAGTACAAGACAGCTTTTTTTCAGTTCAATCATCAGTTCCGCTTCAGGAAGAAACCATCTGCCGGCCGGAGAGAGCCCGCGGAAGTATCCGCCGTTCTCCTCCAGGTCCCAAAGGCAGATACCTTCCTTATACATTCCGCTTTTAATCTGACCAAAAAAATCCGTGTGGTCGATAATCTCCATCTCGGCCTGGTTGTGTCCCCGCATCTGCTCCATGGAATATCTTCCCTGGATATGTTCCAACAGCTGGTTGGAAGCGGTAAAAAACAGCTGGTCAGCCAGATTGACCGCCTCCTCGCCGGTTATCCCCCAGGTGCCTACAAACCAGTAAACACCCTGCCACCACCGAAGATGCTTGCGAAAGATCCTCCTTCCTTTCTCTGTAATCTGATAGGTTCTGGGAAGTAAATATCCCTCTTCCACAAGACTGCCCAGATATCGCCGGACATTCCGCTCCTTGTCTCCGGTCCGTTCCGCTAAATCGGCTGCCGTATATTTCTCATCCTCCTGCAGCCCGTCAAGCAATCGCAGATACCGGAATTGTTCTTCTGTCAGTTCCATGGCGACTTTCTCCATCCTGTTCACTCTCCTTTTGGCACAAATGAAAGTTTATATGGTTAGGCAACGCTAACCATATGGCAAAAAAAGAACTGTCTTTGATTTTTCTATTTAAAACAGCCTTTCATGTGTTGCATTATACACATGCTTTTTATGAAATTCAAGAAAAAAGTACAGAACAGGCCCTTGCATTTCGATTTCAAATGGTGAGCCGGTTGTAATGCTGCAAATATCTATCTTTAAAATCATAGGAACCATATCAGTAAATCAAACCCGTAAAGCGTCGGAAACAATTCTGGCGCTTATTCTATTTTCGCTTTGCTGTTTTTCTATACTCGAGTGGTAATAAACCTGTACTCTTTCGGAACAATTCGGCAAACCGGCTTGATGTAGAATACCCTATTGTTTGAGCGACTTGTCCTACCGTTAGCTCTGTATAAGCCAGCAGATACTCTGCCTGGCTCATTCGCCGCTGCTGGATGTACTCGGTGATTGTGCAATCATAGTATTTCTTAAAACAGGTCTTCAGCTTCGTTGTTCCCATACAAGCAATCTGCGTCAATCGTTCCAGGGAAATATTCGAAGCGTAATGGTCACTTAAATACGAGGCAACCGTCTGAATACTCTCTATATCCTGCTGCGAGAGCTTGTGAGCCGTTTTTTCAGGATGTTTCTTTTGATACTCAACCACCATGGAAACGGCCTCTGCTACTTTGCCCTCGTAAAAAAGTTTTGCGGCAACCCCTTCCCCACGATAGTCTTTGATTTCTGTGAGCAACCGCGACATTTCTGGAAAGTCAGAAGTCTGGTCGATTTTCCGAAAAGCGTCAACTGGATTGATTTGCGCCTCCGGGTACAGCTTCTTCAGGTAATCTTCATAATACGCCGGTGCAATCTCAATCCCAATCGAACGGATCGGAATATTCTTATGGATCAATACTTTATAGGGTGTGTAGCCTCCAATAAAGGTTTTGATACAACCAGCAGACAATCTGCGGTATGGAGATAGTTCTTCACCGGAAATCGAGTCATAGCGTGTAATACTCAAACATTCCGGCAAAGAAAATTCCAACATAAAATCCTCATGGAATGAAAAGTTGTGTATCTTAATGTCATAAAGGTCTTTCTGTCCATAAGTCCAGTAAGTGCCTTCTCCAACTTCGGGAGAAAGTTTCCAGCATATCCCCAAATCACCATACTGCTGATTGTCTGGATCGCGGATAAATCCATGACTAATCAGAAGAGGTGTATACAGCTTGTCGATAATTTCGGACATAAAAATAGACCGCCTCCTTTTTGCAACGATTGGACGAACTTTTGAAAGGAACGGACGAACATCGCTGGAACCTATTGCATGTTGTTCGATACGAGCGTACTGTATTAAATGACGGTTAGCAGCTTCTAACCAGAGGATATCACAAACCACTTGTCGAGTCAAGACAACGAAAGGAGAGGTGATCTATGAAACAGAAAAAAGAAAACAGAGTAGCTTTGCTGCTCCATTGGGCCGGTGAGCAAAAAATCTGGCTGTTCCTGGCGATTTTTCTATCGGCGGTCAGCGGCCTTTGCATTATCGTCCCTTACATTGGAATTTACCGGCTGATGGACGCAACATTCAATCATGCCTGCACGCAGGAATTGGTTGTGCAGACCGTGGCAATGATTGCGGCGGCGGTAACTTTGCGATTTGCCCTCTTTGGCTGTTCCGGCGTAGCAGCCCACAAAGGGGCCTACGGCGCTCTTTTCAAAGTGCGCTGCATGGTTGCAGAACACATGGCCAGAGCGCCTTTGGGGGCCTTGAATGAACGGCGCACCGGGGACATAAAAACAGTTCTGAATGAAGATATTGAAAAGCTGGAGCTGTTCCTGGCCCATAATCTTCCTGACCTTGTGTGCTATCTGGTGGGGCCGGTAGTCATTTTTCTTTATCTGATGACCGTTAATATTCCTCTGGCATTGATTTCCCTGATTCCGCTAATCCTTGCTGTTGTTGTAATGGGAATGATGTTCCGCAACACGGATGACCTGATGGAACGGGCCAATCGCTCCATTACCACACTGAACTCGGTTATGATTGAGTACATCAGCGGCATGAAACTGATTAAAGCCTATAACATGGGAAGCAAATCGTTTCAAAAGTTTTCAGACGCTATTCAGGAAGAAAACGCCATGTGGAATGAAACTTCCCGGCGCATGGGGCCGCCTTATGCAGCTTTCGTAGTTATCATCGAATGCGGGATGCTTTTGATGGTTCCAATCGGCGGAATGTTTTTCCTTAAAGGCTCGCTGGCGGCCAGCTCCTTTTTGCTGTTCGTCTATGTAGGTTCCATGTATCTGACAGAAATCCGCCCCCTGCAGGAACTGGGGACTAATTTTGCCAATGTGCTGAACGCTGTGACCAAGACCAAAGAAATCCTGGATATTCCGATTTACAAGGGTGGAACGGACTTTCCCCAAAATCACGAGATTGAACTTCGGAATGTCTGGTTTTCCTACAAGGTGAATGGCTCCGAAGGAGACAGAGAAAGCGGCCTGGGCCGTGACGGCAGGACCGATGTACTGCAAGGCGTCAATCTTAAAATTAAAGATGGTGAACGTATGGCCCTTGTAGGGCAGTCTGGTGCCGGCAAAAGTACCGTGATTGAGCTGATCTCCCGGTTCTATGATGTGCAGCAAGGCGAAGTGCTGATTGGTGGGAAAAATGTAAAGGAACTCAATTATGATACTATCCTGAAAAATATCGCCATTGTGTTCCAAAAGACCTTCCTGACCCGTGACAGCGTTTTAGAAAATATCCGCATGGGCAGTAACGCCACTCTGGAAGAAGTGCGGGCCGCCGCAAAAGAGGCGCAGATTGATGATTTCATCATGTCTTTGCCAAATGGATATGACACAAAGGTGGGCAGTTTCGGCTCCCGCTTCTCTGGCGGTGAAAAACAGCGGATTGCCATTGCCCGCGCTATCCTGAAGAACGCCCCCATTTTGATTTTAGACGAAGCCACAAGCGCCTCTGACCCGGAAAATCAGATGGAGATTGACAAAGCCATTCAAAATCTCTGCAAGGGAAAGACCGTTATTGTGGTGGCCCATCGTTTGAGCGCGTTGAAGATGTGCGAGCGTGTAGCAGTAGTTGAAAATCACACAATTACCTGTGTCGGAACCCATGAAGAAGTCCGAAAGAACAATGCTTACTATCGGAAGGCGTGGGAGGACTACGAAACAGCTCGGAATATAACTTATCGGTTGGAGGGAGGCGAGCAGAATGAGTGAGCACAAGGTGAATGGCTCTGAAGGAGCCAGAGAGGGTGGCCTGGGCCATGATGTATTGAAAAAGAACTGCAATTTTTATATTGGCGTTGGCGGGACTGTTCTGGAAGGGCTTCTTTCCGGCAGCTTGTTCATGCTTCTTTACTCTGTCATGCAGCTTCTGTGGTCAGGGCAGTTTGATATGAACCGGGCATTGATATTGACTGGTGTAATTGCGGTCATTTTCCTGCTCCGTATTCTGATTTACAGCTATGGTTATACCAAAGCGCAGATTGGCGGCGCAGAGGTCAGCAAAAACATCCGGCTTTTTATGGGCGACCATTTGAAGCGTATCCCGCTGTCCCGGTTTACCCAGGGACAGACCGGCGATTATATCAATACCATCACAAGTGATGTAAACAACTATGAAAAAATCCTGACCCATAAGATCGGCGATCTGGCAAAGAATTTTGCGCTTTCGCTCATGCTGATTATTTTTGTGATGACCATTTATGTGCCTGCCGGAATGATCCTGCTGATTGCCGACCTGCTTTTGATCCCTGGACTGTGGCTTTCTTTCCGTATGGTTCGGAAGTATGGTAAAGAAAAGAATGATATTTGTGCGGAGAATGTCAGCAGCATTGTAGAGTATGTGTCTGGTATTCAAACTTTCCGGGCCTATGGCGTAGGTGGTTTGAAGAATAAAACCGTTATAGGCGCCATGCGGGAGTTCTGCCGGATCAGCTTTGTGTATGAAGCGAAAGTCCTTCCTATCGGCGCTGGATTTGGCATTTTAAGCTGGCTGTCCTGCCCGCTTGTTATCTGGACAGCTTATGCGCCCTGGGCTGCCGGAACACTGGATACAGTATCTTATCTTCTGATCTGTATGCTGCCTTTGTTCTGTGCAAAGCTGGCAAACTCTATTTTTGTAGACCTGACAAGTTATAAGAACCTGATGATTTCCAAAAACAAAATCCTGGGTGTGATGAACGAACCAGAGGAAACTGGCAGTATGGAGCCGCTTCAAACGGCCACCCATGAAATCACCTTCGACAGTGTGGACTTCTCGTATGTACCCGGAGAGCCGGTTCTGAAACACGCCACCTTTACGGTGCCAGACCAGAAGCTCACGGCCATTGTCGGGG
>OFOU01000788.1_pt1 | contig 23019 bp, 24 predicted proteins | sample 1542061 | NCBI WGS metagenome assembly OFOU01 (sample SAMN04209239, study PRJEB22552) | human gut metagenome | biome: gut; material: feces | host: Homo sapiens | place: USA: Oklahoma
GTGACAGCCAGATTAATTTACCACTTTCTTCCGCCTCTGTCAACTGTTTTTTTCATAAATTTTTCAATAAGCCTTTTAACCTTTTTACACTCTTTTTCTAATAAACCGGAATCCCTTGAACATTTCAATCTCGCTGTTATGTGAAATTGAATCCCATCATTCCTCTTCTGTGTATTCGTATCACTGTTCACGCCCTTCACAGTAACCTGGTTAAAATACATTCCAAATCACCTTCGATGATAGCATTTTAACCTGTATGCCTCGGAATTTTTGCTATACATGCCAAAACACCTTGCGGGATAGTAACCTGTGAACAGTAATGTATTCATTACAGACAGAAGAATAAACCATGGTCATTCCTTCCCATATGCGTTATAATACTATCAGACTTTCTATCACTATACACACTTCCCCATAACATGGGAGAAAGGAAAATTCCAATCATTTTATATATCTGATTGGATCGGATATTTTATATGGATTTTATAAAAGAAGCCCTGACTCTTGGCTTTGACAATGCTGCTGTTATTGATGTGAAAGACCTGGTATTCGTGCTGGAGTACCGGCAATTCTGCGAAGAAAATCTCTGTGGAAATTTTAACGTGCTATCCTCCTGTCCGCCAGCATGCGGCACACCGGAAGAAATGCACCGGAAAGCGCTGAATTATAAAAAGGCGCTGATTCTTCAGACTGTTCTGGAATCTCCTGAAAAACAGTCTGATGTAAAAAAAGCAAAGTACAGCCATAACCTTCTTACAGAAAAACTTTATAAAAAAATGGAAGCTGACGCAGAAACCACTCCTCTGCTCATCAGCGCCGGGCCTTACAAGCATTTTTCCTGTATGTCAGCTTACGGCATTGATGCCCAGAAAATGGCTGACGCTGCCAATATGCTGTGCTGGACACAGGACGAAAAAATACGTCTTTTTTCCCTGCTCCTGTTTAATCCGGAAAATTCATAAAATAATCGCCCTTACAGAACCGCAGAAAATATAATCTGACATCTGTAAGGGCGAATCTTATTTTTCACAACTGCCGCCTGTACTTTTATTCTTTTACCTGAATCCAGTTTCCCGTTTCAGCTAACCTGTTTACACTGTCCGACCACCAGAAGATGGCTTTTTATCAGCACCGGGCGAACCGCATTGTATATCACTGCAACAAGGATCACTGATATTACTGCATTAACAAATGTTGCCATTGCGCTCATCTTTGCCAGAACCTCTGCCATTTTCTGGGGCTGCCCGAGAATGTACTGTTTATAGAAATATCCAACCACCGGATCTGCCACCACATTAAAAGCAAGTCCGGCTACAGATGCCAGCACACTCCATTTAAACACATATTTTTTATCTGTGCTCTCATTTATTTTTGCGATTTTATGAGCCACAAGTCCTGTAATAAGGCCAATACATAGCTTTAAGACAAAGGTCTTCGGAGCGCCTGTGATATACACAGGATCCATAAGATCCGCAACCGTCATGCCAATGGCCCCGGCAAGTCCTCCATACCATCCGCCCAGAAGAAGCGCTCCCAGAACACAAAATGCATTTCCGATATGGATTGAAGTAGCATCGCCTCCGGGCACTGGTATTTTTATCTGAAGAAATGTAAAGGCTACATAGCAGAGTGCTGCAAGAAGAGCGGTTTCTGCAAGTTTTGTGATAGTGTTGTTCTGATTGTTCATAATAACTGCCTCCTCTTTTTTCATGAATTACTGATATCTTAATCGATATCTGTGCTTTTTAAAATACACAATTTTCATCTTTTTAAAGAGGACAGTTTTTATTATGAATTTTTTATATATTGTCCAGAATACCGGCAGATTCCGGGGTGCGGCAGCTTATCAGATTTCCTGTGATTTTTATATTCCTTTTTTATAAAGATAAAAGGAATAACCTGCAGGGATCAGGAACACACAGGCAAGAAATGCAAAAAGCACCCACTTTGACTGCAGAAATCCGTTGATTACAAAAATAGCTCCGCCCATAATAAACAGCCATGAAGCTACTCTGTGCGTACGGTTCCAGTTTTCTTCACTGTTCAGTGTCCACGGAAGTTTGATTCCTACAGAATAGTTCTGTTTGATCTTATGCATATAGTTTCCCATAATCACAAACATAATTCCCAGGAGTATGTTTACAACCATACCTGTGTCCACACTCATTCCCAATGCAGTTGCATAACTGATCAGATTTGTTACCACAGAAACAATGGGAATCATCCAGAGAATAGCCCGCATCAGTTTCTGGTTGATATTTTTACGTTTCGGATCTGCGCCGACCATAAATGCGCAGAAAAATTCAATAGCAAGTAAAAATAACGGCATTCCAAATACAGCTACAGGCTTGCTGGTCCATCCGTTTACCTGATTGTCACTGCCGAAATGTGTGGGGATCATATCCGGAAGCTGATCCCAGAAAATAATCCCAACTATGATAGGGCAAAGAATCATAAGGCTGGCAGCAAACAGTGTCCATTTGTATCTTTTTATCATAATAATCATCCCTCCAGTTTCATAATCTTTCCGGTCAAAAATTCTCTGCTGCAAAAGCAGCATTACTTCTTACTCTCCTTTTCTTCATCTTTTTCACCGGTGAGCTCTGACAGCCACAGCAGGATTTCTTCCACCACTGAGGTATTCAGCTCATAATACACATAATTTTTTACCTTTGTTTCCCATACCAGATCTGCCTTTTTTAATACACTTAAATGATACGATATGGTAGCTCCGGTCATATCAAAATGGCTGCCGATTTCTCCTGCAGACATTTTTCCGTTTTTCAGAAGCTGCAGAATTTCTCTCCTTACAGGATCTGACAGCGCCTTAAATGTAGCTGCAAAAGACATTTAATCCCTCCTTTTCATGAAACTATTTAGAAATATTTCTAAATAGAATATACCTCTCTGTATACAAAAAGTCAACAGCTATTTAGATTTTTTCCTAAATAGCTATTGACTTTTCTGACTGTTTCTGTGCCCATATAACCGAATCAGTTCAACATAGATCATGTAGAAGGATTTGACAGCCGTATCTGCTGTGTCAGCTCATGTCCTCCCTGCTGATACCACTGCTCCACAAAGGTATCGAAATAGCTGACAGGCTTTTCTCCCATAATAATCTGAATAAACGTACTTGTTTCAAACTGGCGCAGGGATTGAGGGATTTCTCCGCCCGCATCATCCAGATAGCTTCTGACAGCCGGTGTATAATGCTTATCTACAAGAAGCCCTACTGCTGAAATTCTTGATTTGTATGCAGCCCAGTCTTCCGCAGTGTAATCATTTCCGCTGAGATAGGAGCTGCAGGCCTGATAGTAGGACTGCTCAATGGCAGTAAGATTTCCCTCCGGATAGTTTCCATTCAAAGCTGCCTCAATATTTTCTGTCACCTGATAGGTTGCTTCGTTATAATCCACATTGATCACAAGCGGTCTTGCAGTAGGATCCACATTCAAAGCAAAATATTCGTTTACCTCCCGGGCATCTTCTGCCTCATACCTGGTGTAGTCAAAGAGAACGCTGATGATCTTCATCACGATTTCCGGATGCTCATAGCCCTTGCGGACTACCACATATTTATTATCCCTGAAGGATTCATAAACATTTTTATCTGCCAGTTCCTGGAGATAATAAGGTTCCCAGTCTGCTTCGCTGTTTTTCTCATAGCTTTCCATCAGCGGATTATTAGGAGTCCACCACAGCCCGAAAAAAGCTCCGCATTTTCCATTTACGACCAGATCTCTCAGATTATTAGGAGCGCGCAGGGCAAAATTCTGATCCAGAATCCCTCTGTCATACAGCTTATGCAGATAATCAAGAGCTTCCTTTGTTTCTTCTGTCAGAGATCCGTAAACAATTTCTCCGTCCTGACTGATCCATCTCTGAGGATTTGCCCCAAAACTGTCAAACACAGGATCTACCGAATAACTGGAGCTTGTAGTACCCACAAGATTTGTGTCACATGCCAGGCCCACAGGAGTTTCTCCATCTTCCGTACCCATTCTGTTTTGTACAAAAGCATCTATGATCTCAAAAGCATCTTCAAGAGTTTCCGGCTCCTCCAGCCCCAGCTCCTCCATCCAGTCCTTTCTCAGCCACAGAAGATTCGGCCCGTGGTCGATCACTGTTTCCGGAACAGCCATCAGCCTTCCGTTGAATTTTCCGGAGTTCAGAAGGGCATCTCCATAGCTTTCATACATCTCTTTGATTCTTGGAGACGTACATTTCTCAAATACCTCTGTAAGATCCTCCACAAGATCATTTTCCACCAGCTCCTTCAGGATCTCCCTGTCTGTGACCACCATTATATCCGGAAGATTCTGATCCTTTACCAGAATATTTACAAGCTCACTGTAGCGCTCCTCTGTATCCATATACACGGTATCATTCTGTATGTTCAGCATTTTTCGAAGATATCTGGTATAGGCATTATCCTCATAGGTATCTCCTTCCGGAAGATTGGAATTATTGGCTCCGCTGATCTGAGCAAGAGTATAGGTTACAAGCTCCGGATACGCCCCGTAGGGTGTTGTTTCTGCCTTTTCCATTGCCCTTCTGTATTCTTCTGATACGTTCTGCCCGTTTTTTTCGTGAGATATTTCATGTTTTCCGCAGCCGCAGAATACACAGACCACAAGGAAAAACACAGCTCCCATTCTTTTAATTTTCATCTCTGTACTCCTCTTTTGGCACTCTTATCTCTACTGTTGTCCCCATTCCCGGTTGACTGAAAATACAGATAGAAGATTTTTCTCCATATAAAAGCTTCAGTCTGTCGTGAACATTTTTAAGTCCATATCCTTTTGCCTGATACGTTACCAGAGTCTTTGCTTTTTCCGGCTCCATCCCCGGTCCGTTGTCTGTTACTGAAAGAAGGATTTCCTTACCTTTATCCAGACAGGCAATACAAAGGATTTTTTCTCCGTCCTCTTTTTCGTCCAGTCCATGCTCCAGAGCATTTTCCACCACCGGCTGCAGCAGAAGCTTGGGTACCTTTTCGTTTTTTATGGAAGAATCCGTGTCCCACTGTACGGAAAATTCATGATTATGCATTACAAGCTGGATTTCCAGATACGCTTCTGTGTTTTTGATACAGCTTTCCATGGTTACCATATCCTCGCCGCGGCTGAGGGCTGTTCTGTAAAACGTAGAAAGAGCCAGCGTTACCTTACTTATCTCCTTCTGATTGCTCCTGATTGCCATCCAGTTAATGGCAGACAGGGTATTATAAAGGAAATGCGGATTGATCTGAGCCTGAAGCGCTTTCAGTTCAAATTCCTTCAGGGCGATCTTATTGACATAAACCTCATCAATAAGACGATTGATCTCATCCATCATTCTCCGAAAGCTTCTGATCAGGATCCCCACCTCGTCCTCACTGTCACTGGATACCACAACCTGCCGGCTGCCGTGATTCACCTGATCCATATTGGCAGTCAGCTCTTCGATCTTTCTGGTAAATAATCTGGAAAAAAATGTTCCCAGCACAAAAATAATCACACCACAGATACAGATCAGAGGAATTTCTTCCAGAAAAAGTCTGGACACTGCCCCGGAAATAGAAGCCTTTGACCGGAAAAGATAATACTTCCAGTTGTTTTCCCTGCTGGCACTTTCTGTCCATGCGCACTCTTTTTTCACTGCTTCCAGCGCCTCCCCGGGACGTGCGCTTTCTGACTGAATACCGGGCAGGGCTACATCCTGATACAGGATATTTCCTTTGGGATCCACGATCATTCCGCCGGTTTCATCCTCTGTAATATTGTCAAAGGCCTGAAAGATTTTATCATAATCCAGAGTAATACACAGTACAGCCTCTAATTCTTTTCTGTCATATATGTTCCGTACTGCTGCAACTTCTTTCCGTTCTTCGTTCACTACCCACTGGATTCTTACATCCTCCTCAATACTTTTGCTCCACCACTCTTCCCGGATTTTTTTAAGCGGAACAAGAGTATATTCATGTTCAACCCGGATGCTGTCCGCAAACAGCTGAATCTGTTTAATGGCTTCATGATAGGATTTTGGCACTGAAAGGAGGGGATCCGCCACCTTTGTATACTGCTCATACGCCGTATAATTATCCATGTTCTTTTCTTTGATAATCTCCTCAATATCCGGAGAATATGTAAGATAATTAATCAGACTGGTGTACACAGCAACCTGACTGTCAATGTTTTCCCTTGTCTGTTCCAGAATAGAATCCATATCCTCCATTTCCCTCTGACGGACAAAGGAGCTCATACGCATATGGCTGTACAGAGCAAGAACTGTCATTGGAACAAGACTTGCTCCTACCAGAAGAAGTGTCAGCTTGTGACGGTACTTCATATTTTTAATGATCTGATAAAGCTTCCTCATCCTCTCCTGTTCCTTTCCTGTAGGATTCCGGACTGCATCCGTAATATTCCCGGAAACTCCGGCAAAAATACGATACATTGGCAAATCCTACCTTTTCACTGATCTGCGCCACCTTCATATTTGTATTTTTCAGCAGTTCTTTTGCTTTTTTCATACGAAAAACACGGATATACCGGTTCAGATTCATGCCTGTTTCCTTTTTAAAAATAAAGCTCAGATATCCGGATGAAAGATATACCTTTTCCGCAAGAGTTTCCAGGCTGAGATCTTCCGCATAATGCTGATAGATATAATTTTTTACTGCAGCCACCTCATTTCTTGATTCACTCATAGATCTTTCCAGAAAGCTTTCGTACTCTCGGATGTTTTCTTCTGTCACCTCCAGAATCTCCATAATGTTTCTGCAGTTATATAAACGGTCAATTTCATGTTCAATTCTCCGCTCCCCCGAAAACTGATCCTCCTGAAAAAGCTCCTGTATCACATTGGAAAACACAAACTTGATATACATGGCAGAATATTGAGTATTATCGCTGTATTTTTCCTTCAGACACTGATAATGCTTTCTGAGCTGCCGGATATCTTTCCTGCTGACGTCTTCCGAGATCAGCTGCAAAAGTCTGGAATCCTGTACCTCCTTTACTTCCATATTGAGATGCGCCTCATCATTGGAATAAATGTGCTTTTCCGGATGATAAAATTTTTCTTCCATCTGCTGCTCCAGCTGGCTCATGATCTCTGTAAGACATTCATAGCCTTCAAACTTTTTGCTGACCGCCAGATAAAAGCTTTCCTTATAGTTTCTTTTCAAAAACATATAAATGTGATTTGCCACAAGACTGTAATCACAGTAATTATCCTGAAATAAAAGCAGTGACTGTCTGTTGTTCAGATTCAGATAAAAAAATACCCGCCTCAGCTCTTTCTGAAGCTCTGTGGAAAAATTCTCTTCTGCAGTGTCAAAAAACGCCATATCCGATTCTATCAGGATCGCACAATGCCAGCACTTCCATTTTTCCAGATTGATCATGCCTTCTGATCTTTCCAGGATATCTTTTTTGCCTGTATAAAGATAGCTTTCCAGAAAATACTCCTGAAGGAAATCCTGTTCCTTTTGCTCCCTGGTTTCCTTATCCTTTTTCTTCAGAATATTTTTCTTTGTTTGATTTATGGTCTTGTGAAAGCTTTCCGGCTCTACCGGTTTCAGCATATACTCTGTTACTCCATATCGGATTGCTTCCTGGGCAAAAGTAAAGTCACTGTATCCACTGAAAATCACAACCTGAAGTCCCGGATTCAATTCTTTTGCCTTTGAGGTAAGCTCCAGCCCGTCCATGTGGGGCATTTTGATATCTGTCAGAAGCAGGTCCGTCTCCTCACTTTTCAGAATCTGCAGAGCATCTCTTCCATTGGAAGCTTCTCTGATGTTCCACTCCCCCTCTTCCATGGCAAGAAGATATTTGATTCCTTCACGTTCCAGCTTTTCATCATCTACGATCAGCACTTGTATCATATTTTATTATTCCTTCCTTTCAGCCATTAAAAATCTGACATCCGCTTTATTGTATCATTCTCAAACAGCCCCTACAAGGATACCGGTTATAAAATATCCTAAAATATAACAGGGGATGCTGAAGTTTCCTTACAGCACCCCCACAAAATCTTTTCAAAAGCGATCAGCCCTTTACCGCTCCGGCTACCACGCCTTCGATAATATATTTCTGGCATACAAGATATACAATAATGATCGGAATGATATCAATCATGATACTTGCCATCATAGGTCCCATCTGTACATGTCCAAAGCTGCCTCTGAAATACTGGACTGCCATGGGAATGGTACGATACTGCTTGATATCAAGAACAAGCGTAGGCAGAAGGTAGTCATTCCATACCCACATCAGTTCAAGGATTGCAGTGGAAATAATGGTTGGTTTCAAAATTGGTATCAGAATCTGGAAATATACCTGCAGAGGACTGCAGCCGTCAATAAGCGCCGCCTCCTCAATTTCCAGCGGAATTCCTTTTACAAAGCCTGTAAACATAAACACAGCCAGCCCTGCTCCAAATCCCAGGTAAATAATGCAGATACTGTACGGACTGTTCAGTTTCAGGGTATCTGCTGTCTTTGCCAGAGTAAACATTACCATCTGGAAAGGAACTACCATACTGAACACACACAGGTAATAAAACAGCTTGGAAAGCTTTCCGTTTACACGGACAATATACCATGCGCACATGGAACAGCACAAGAGGATCAAAACTACTGACATCACTGAAATCACAAGACTGTACCAGAAAGATTTCAGGAAATCCATCTGTGTTACGCTGGCAACAAAGTTTGACAGACCATTCCAGGTTTCTTTGTTTGGAATACTGAAAACCGTAGATGTGGTAATTGCTGATTCCTTTTTTAATGAGTTAAAAAGAATCAGAACAATGGGATACATCCACAAAATAGAGATGACTGCCAGGATAATGGTAGCTACAGGATTCTTTTTCTTATTTTCCATTACTGCTGCACCTCCTTGGATGATGTTGCTTTAAGCTGGATCAGTGCAATGGCTACTACAAGGATAAAAAATACAACTGCCTTTGCCTGTCCGATTCCTTTCCACATAGGTCCGCTGCGGGCATAAAAGGTATCGTAGATATTCAGTGCAAGAAGCTGTGACTGCTTGCCCGGCGCGCCTCCTGTCAGAGACAGGTTCTGGTCAAACATCTTGAAGCCGTTTGTCAGAGTCAGGAAGGTACAGATTGTTACAGAAGGCATGATCATAGGTATTTTGATCTTAAAAAGAATCTGCCTGGAAGTTGCACCGTCAATCTGAGCCGCTTCAATAAGATCCGGCGATACATTGTTAAGTCCTGCCACATAAATGATCATCATATATCCGATCTGCTGCCACATCAGAAGGAGCAGCATTCCGATAAACCCGTTTTTGGCGGAAAGTGCAAGCAGGGGCTGTCCCCACATAGAAAGAAGTCCGTTCAAAAGCGTCTGCCATATGTATCCAAGTACAATACCGCCGATCAGGTTTGGCATAAAAAATACCGTACGGAAAACATTGGTTCCTCTGAATCCCTTTGTCAGCGCCAGAGCAATAGAAAATGCCAGCACATTGATCAGAATACTGGAAACAAAAGCAAATATTACAGTCAGCCAGAACGAATGGCTGAAGGTTTTATCCAGAAGCAGTTTGGAATAATTGGCAAGTCCTACAAAGGTTACGTCCTGTACAGTTGTAAATTTGCAGAATGAAAGATAAATTCCCCATATAAACGGCCAGAGAAATCCGATTATAAAAGCGGCCAGTGTAGGCAGTACAAAAACCGGCCACCATTTTTTGATTGTTTTTCCTACCATCTTGTTCTCCTCTTTCCCTTATACGCAGAAAGGGGGCTGCCGCATGTTCTCGTTCCCGGTGGAGGTTCCGCCAGGAGCGGGTTTGCAGCGCCCCCTTTCCAGTTACATTTTGTTCAATACGATTATTCGGTCAGAGCTTTTTCCATTGCCCAGTTGTCAACAAATGCGCTTACAACATCGTCCCAGGAGCCGGTTTCTGCCGCATAAGCAGTCAGTGCGGTTCCCACACCATTTTTCCATTCCTCAGACGGCATGGTTGTAAAGTTCCATGATATAGGAGTAAGTCCTGCTTCTGTATTTTCAAGATCCTGTTTTACAAATACATTGGTAGGAGCAACTGCTGTTTTGAAAGGAATTGTGAATCCCATATCTTCTGCCATGGATTTTGTACCTGTCTCAGAAGTTACACACCAGTTCATAAAATCAAGAGTTGCCTGAATATCTTCTTCAGAAGCATTTTTATTTACGCACCAGTAGTTCTCTGTACCTGTAGCAAGACCCTGATTTTCATCATCCACACCAAAGTAGATCGGAATCATTGCAAGCTCTTCATCGCTGAAGGTTTTTGCAAGCTCTGCATACTCCCAGGAGCCATTCTGATAGAATACTGCTTCGCTGTTTACAAACTCGTTTCTGGAGTCGTCTGCTGTTTTGGCAGAAAGCTCTGCACGATCACAGGTGGAATCTGTAATGTAAAGGTCGAACAGATTCTTGTAATTTTCAAGGTAAGTACCTTTCAGTTCAGCTGCATCATCTACACCCTCGTCTTTATACTCATAATAGATTGGAAGGTTTGCAAGATGTGTCTTGAATCTCCAGTCAGAGGAAGCGTCCATACCAGCGGAAGTAAAGGCACCTTTGATTCCCAGTTCATCTTTCTTACTCTGGATATCATCCGCAACTGCCTTTAACTGGTCATAGCTCTTAATATCATCCAGTGTATAACCTGCTTTTTCAAGAAGAGTTTTGTTTACGATCAGACCATAGGATTCGATTACATATGCGATTCCCGGTACGCTTTCTCCATCTTTCAGCGCATAGGCGTCAGAAGTAAGCTGGGAATAAATTTCAGAATTTTTCAGGTCATAGCAGTAATCTTTCCAGCTTTTAAGACCGACAGGACCGTTTACCTGGAAAAGGGTAGGAGCATCACTTTTTGCCATTTCAGACTGAAGTGTTGTCTCGTACTGGCCGGATGCTGCTGTAACAACTGTTACTTCTGTTCCTGTTTCCTCTGTGTACGCTTTTGCCAGATTCTGCCATGCTTCATCAGCCTCCGGTTTAAAGTTCAGATAATATACTTTTCCTTCGCCTTCTGCCATAACAGGAACTGCCGGAATCATTGTCGCTGCCATCAGTGCAGCCATACCCATTGCTGTAAGTTTTTTCATTTTCATGTGATATCCTCTCCTTTTCTATAAAATACAGCTAAACATGTTACCCGTTTGATTTAACCTGTTTTTATTATAGAATTGAGAATACAATTCTTCCATGATAAAAATTCAAGAAATATGTTTGTTTTTCATGATATTTAAAAATATCAATATTTCTGTATCAGATCATTCCTCTTCTGATTCTTTTTCTGCCTGTTTTCTGTAATATTCTTCTGCATCTGAAACAACCGGTTCTGAATCTTCCTGCCTGGAACCTGCTGTTTCCGGATCTTCCTGCTCCTCCTTTTTTTCTGATTTCTGTTCTAAAACTGTTCTTCGGTCACTCCATGCGGTATACTCCGGTTCCTTTTCTGTGTCTCTGTCGGCTTCCGGTTCTTCTGCTTTTATCTCAGCTTCTTTTATCTCAGCTTCTTTCATCTGCTCCACAGCTTCTTCCACAGCCTCTTCAGCCTTTTTCATTCCCCGGCGGATCAGTACAAGAAAGACAAAATCCACCACACCGTTTGCCAGCATTACACCTCCAGCAAAAATCACTGTATATTTGATCATGGTAAAGGGATTAATAACCATGGCAATACCAAATCCTATAAAAATAAGACTTCCGATCAGAAGGATTTTCCATTCCCCTCTTCCTGCTTTTTTCAGGCGCAGGCTTCCTTTCAGTACCCACACGGAATCTACAAGCACAAAGGTTCCAAGGAGAACCGGAAGGAGCTTAACCACGATCTGCGGATTGTAAAAAAGAAAGATCCCGATCACCAGAAGCATTCCCCCTGAAAGCAGATCCAGAAGTGTGGCGTTCATTTTCTCCAGCACATAGATCAGAATATGGTAAATTCCTGCCAGTATCAGAAGAATCCCAAACGCAAATTTACAGATTGCATTTACCGCGTCCACAGGCATCAGCACAAAGCACAGACCAAGGAGCGTGTACAGAAGTGAGGTTACAAGCTGTCCCTTTAAAATCCTGTTAATTTTATTCCACATTAAATTCAGCCTCCTTTCATCCAATGGCTCCTTATCAACTGCCCGGTTCTGCTTTTTTCAGATTTTTTGTATTTTTTTCCACCATTTTACGGGGAACCATGATCTGATGTCCGCAGCCGATACACTTCAGTCTGAAATCCGCGCCTACACGCAGGATCTCCCAGTCTCTGCTTCCGCAGGGATGACCTTTTTTCAGTGTCACAACATCTCCTACCTCATAGATATAACCCATCTGCTATTCTCCTTTTACTTTGATCTGTGAAAAAACCTGTCCGATCGGCTCTTTGATCAGAAGATCCGCGCTGCGGTCTCTTGGTGTGGGAGCCTTATTGATCACAATCAGACATTCTCCCCTGAAATAATCGATCAGGCTGGCAGCCGGATAAACGGCAAGAGACGTACCTCCTATGATCAAAACCTGCGCCTGGGAAATTGCACGCACAGAATCTGTCAGGGTCTGCTGATCAAGGCCTTCCTCATAAAGCACTACATCCGGCTTGACGATCCCCCCACATTCACAGTGAGGTACGCCGGTACTGTTTTTTATGTAAGAAAAATCATAAAATTTTCCACATTTCATACAGTAATTCCGGTACACGCTTCCGTGAAGCTCCATAACTCTTCTGCTTCCTGCCATCTGATGAAGATTATCTATATTCTGTGTGATCACCGCTTTCAGCTTGCCGGCTTTTTCAAGCTCTGCCAGCTTCAGATGCGCTCCATTTGGCTTTGCTGTATCACACAACATTTTATCTCTGTAAAATTTATAAAATTCTTCCGGGCGTCTCATAAAAAACGTATGACTTAAAATCGTTTCCGGCGGAAAATCATATTTCTGATTATAAAGACCATCTACAGACCGAAAATCCGGTATGCCGCTCTCTGTGGAAACACCTGCGCCGCCAAAAAATACAAGATTATCGTATCTGTCTACTATTTCCTGCAGTTTTTCAATACTGTTCTGCATAGCTTTCGTCTTCCCTTCTGCCTGTTCAGCCTGCCGGTTCTGCATTCACCTGTTTTCCCTGCACAACAAATCTGGTCGCTTCATTTCCTGTACAGGTGGAAAGTGTAACAATTTTGTCCTTGACCGTAAGCTCAGTGGCTTCTGTTTTAATCTCTGAATATCCCTGAATCGTATTCAGGTAATTCTGGTATTCTTCCCCCGGTCCCTTAAACAGGGTATAGGTATCACTGTTTACTCCTGTTGTATATGCAGAAATAATTTCATAGCGGTAATTTTTTTCCGGGGTAAGGATCCAGAAATATTTACTTTTTTCATAGGTGGACTGATCCTCTGTAAATTTTTTCAGATTTCCAAACATGGAACCGTTTTTCATATTGTGACCATATATTAATGTGTTGCAGTCACTGAAGTCACTACTGTTCTCATAGTCCACAAAAATTGTTCCCGCAAAATTGTAATTGTTTTCGTATGTGGTATGAAGATAGGTTTCATTATCATCCCCCTGTACCACAGGATAATTGATATTATCCAGAGCTTCTATATAGATCCAGCCTACCACATCCGGATTTACACTTTTCAGTGTATCAAAATCCACCGATATCGGCGGTTTTGGTCCCGAAACCGCATCCACCAGTTCTTCGTCTTCCGGAGCCCGGTCTGTTACTGCCATCTGCTCAATATGGTTGTACTCATCTGTTCCTTTTTTGTACTCTGTATAAATATGAAACAGATTATATGCTGCAAAACAAAATACCGCAATTGCAGCGATCAGAGCCAGGGTCAGCAGCAGATCTCCTTTCTTTTTTTTCTTTCGCCTCGATCGGTTTGTTCTTTGTTTTCCCATAAATCACACTCCTGTATTTTTTATGTTCAGTAAAAAGTTTCTGAGAATTTCCAGCAACCAGCTTTCTCCAGACTATTATAGCACATCTGAGCCTTGTTCTGTAGAACAAAGACAACAGTTTTTATGTATCGTGTTCTAAATAAAAAGAGTGCCCTTCTCAGACACTCTGATTCTGTAACAGGAACAGAACTTAAACCTTCTTCCCCTGATTATTGTTTTTTATTTCTTCTGATATTAGAAGTTATTGCCGATGTGGGGCACACTTTTATACACCGACCGCAGCGGATACACTCCATATGATTCGGGCTTTTTGAGGGATCCACCTGCATTTTGCATATCTTTGCGCAGGCTCCGCAGTGTGTACAGGCTTCCTGATCCACTCTGTATCGGAATACAGAAATCGGCTGAAACAATGAATACACTGCTCCCAAAGGGCAGATATATTTACAGAACGGCCGGTAAATAATGACAGAAAGAATAATGATCACTGCCAGAAGCAGATTTTTCCATGCATAAAGCCATCCTATTGCGCTCCGCATTCCCTGATTAAGAAGCACCAGAGGGACACCGCCCTCCAGAGTTCCTGCCGGACAGATCAGCTTACAGAAAAACGGCGCCCCCTGCCCCAGAAGATCCACCACAAACATGGGCATCAAAATCACAAAAACAATAAAGATCACATACTTCAGCTTACGAAGAAGCCTGTCTCCCCGGAAGGTGCTGATTTTTTTGGGAAAGGGAATTTTGTGAAGCAGATCCTGGATCAGCCCAAAGGGACAAAGCCAGCCGCATACAAATCTGCCTAGAAGCGCTCCCACAAACATCAGGAAACCAGCCACATAAAACGCCAGTTTAAAATTCCAGCTTCCCACCACCGCCTGCATTGCCCCTATGGGACAGGCCCCCAGAGCCCCGGGACAGGAATAACAGTTCAGTCCCGGAACACAGAGATTTTTAAGTTTCCCCTGATATATTTTTCCTTTTGCAAAACCTACCAGATAGCTGTTTGTCAGGAAAGCCCAGAGGATCTGTACTCTGTGGCGTCCCCATTCGTTTGTACGTTTTTTCTTATCCAATGCCAATACACTCCATGCATATATTTACTGCCTTTTCAAAAACAACTTCCATTTCTCCCCGCCAGATGCCGAATATCATAAATGCGGCTCCCAGAATCAGAATACTGATGCCCAGAAAAAAAGCTGTTCTTTCTGAAATTCTCACAGAAAACGACTGTTTTTTATTTTTTCTCTCCATCTACCTGCTCCTGATCTGCCTTAAGGCCTTCCAGCTCTGTATTCACAATTTCTTCCCACTCTTCCAGACTGCGGCTTCCACTGTAGGTTTCTCCTACAATATTTCCGTTTTTGTCCACAAAAAATGTTTCCGGAAATGCCTGTACATAAGAAAGGCGGCCGTTCATATATCCGGAGTCCGGAAGCAGGAAGGGATATTCAGCCTTTGTCTTTTCTGCAAGGATCTGAGCCTTTTTTATTCCCTCTTCATCTTTTTCCGTACCCTTTACCGCATCCATTACAATGCCGATCACCTGAACTCCTTTATCCTTCATCTTTTCATCCAGCTCCGCCAGATACGGGATTTCATTTACACAAGGGCCGCACCAGGTAGCAAATACATTGACCATAGTAAGGTCTGCCTCCTGAAAAACAGCTTCTGTATACTCTTCTCCGTTAATATCCTCTGTGGTAAAGCTTCCCACAGAATCGCCTTCCCCCATTTCTTCTTCATTATAAGAAACCATTCTGGTTATTTCTGTTTCTATTTTTTTCAGGGATCCAGTCAGCTCTTTATCTGCATCTTTATTCATACTGAGATAATAAATATAATCTCCGTCCTCACTGGCACCTATTTTTTCATGCTCTGTACAGCCGGTAAGCTCGTCCAGCTTTTTTTCCAGATCTTTATGATAGGTTCCGAGAGCGCCTATTCGGGAAAGCCCTTCTTTCCACTGTGCATATCCGTCTCCCGATTTATCAACCTCCGCCTCTCTCTGCTCTTCCGTTATAGTACTCCAGCTTACCTGCCCGTATTTCAGTTTACTGCCATCCTCCGTAAGCTCTGCATCCGGAAGCATAACCACCTCTTTGCTTTCCATTTTCTTCAGAAGTTCCTCCGGAAGCTGAAAGGACAGTCCCATGTCCGCATAAGAATAGCTTTCCTGTGGCTGAAGAACATAATCCGAAGGACGCACCGTTCCCTCAGCGGCAGCCTCCGTCTGCTGCTCCTGTGCTTTTTCGTCTGTTTTCTGTTTCTCTTCCTTTTTTCCGGAGGCTGCCCACACCTGAGCCGGGGCAGTCCATCCCCCGGATAAAGTTCCCACAGCAAGAACCCCCGCCATCATCCACGCACAAAAATTTTTATCTATCTTTCTCATTCTGAAATGACTCCTCTCATTTTTTGTATTATCATACTATACGAAACAGAGTCATCTGTAAAGAAAGATTTTAAAAAACCCCGCAGTCTGAGGCTGCGGGGTTCTCTCTGTCTGATATTTATTTTGTTTAGTTACCGGAACATCCGTGTTTGTTTTCTCCACAATGATGTTCTCCACAGGAATGTTCATGCTCATGGTGAGAGCAGTGAACTGCCGGGTTGTAATTAAGATTTCCAGCAAGATAAGCCTCTACAGCCTCGTCTGCTGATCCGGAAACACCTCCGAAAAGTTTAATTCCCATTTCTGCCAGTGCATTCTGAGCGCCTCCGCCAATTCCGCCGCAGATCAGGGCGTCAACCTTTGCCTGAGTAAGAAAACCGGCCAACGCGCCATGTCCCTGTCCATTAGTGTCAACTACCTGACTTCCTGTTACTTTACCGTCCTCAACATCATAAAGCTTAAACTGCTCTGTGTGTCCAAAATGCTGAAAAATCTGTCCATTTTCGTAAGTTACTGCGATTCTCATTGTAAATTCCCCTTTCATCCTTATAATTGATTCACAGCCGGTCTCTTCAGACCTTCCACAATCTGTATTGCAGCAAAAATCTGCCGTACCGTCACAAAACCGATAATTACCTCCGGAAATCTCAAGCGCCTTGCCGTTCACTATACTGTCTGCAATCTTATAGCGCGCAGATTCATACAGTTCTGTCACTGTAGTTCTTGAAATATCCATCTGTCTGGCACATTGTTCATGTGTACATTTCTGAAGATCGATCAGGCGAATTGCTTCATATTCATCAAGTGTCAGGCCGGTTCTCTCTCCAGTGCTGATTCCCTCCGGAATGAAACTGTCATACGCCGGTTCCGCACATATTCGCCTGCATCTTGTTGGCCTTGCCATGAAATCACCTCGTTTTCATTATCGACATATGTCGGTAATCCATATTATAACGCTGTTTATATAAAAATACAAGTAGGTTTTTATTTTTCACTTACTTTTTTAATGTACCTTTATTAAAAAATCAGGGACTTCTTTTTATGTTTTTATGATACATAAAAATCCCCCTTATGCCCATGATATAACGCTCTAAGGGCAGAAGGGGAACATTTTTTTATTCACATTATATATTACATATTAATACCTGAATTTTTATATTTGAGCCAATTTACGTTCAAACCTCATGCATGTAATGTGCCATCCCATCTTAAAGCTTTTAATGCATTCTGGGAAACCCAACCATTTCTCTTTCCATACTGTACTTTCATATAAAGTCTGTTTTTGACAAATGTAAAACCTATCACTGTAACTTTCTTCCCTTTGGATATCGTTGCAACTTTTTTTGAACTTCCCGCTCTATTATAAATAGAAAGATTTCCCTTTAAGGTACCACTAACACTCATCTCTGTAATTGTTCCTGATGGATAATGAGAAGCTTTTAATCTTCCTGATTTTAACTGTAATGTAATGTATCCATGAAAATAACCTGCTGTACCAGAAAACAAACATACATGCCATTTCACAGTTCCATTTCCTAAAACAATCAAATCACCTTTTGTCAATCCCTTACATGATTCAATTGGATTAAGCATATACCCACGCTTTGACATATCCGCAAACTTATTGCTAATTTTAGGCGATTTTATGGACTTTAATGTTTTAAGAAGTGGATCAATATAAATTTTTCCACTTCTATATGTTACTCGAATCAGTTCCTGATAAGTTCCACACCACTCCAAATTATATACCGCTAAAAACAAATCTTTTTCTTTATCTCTCGTATTGACATCCGTCATAATCAGTTCAACTTTCGGTTGATTCCATTCCATACTGTATTTATAATTCTTATTTAAAACCGTTTTTCCATTAATGGTTAATCTAACATTCCCTTTCTTATATGTTAGTTTTACTTTTTCTTTTCCTCCTTTTCCATCCAACTGGAGATTTGTTGTCCTATTTGCGCTGATCCTAGAAATTTTAACTTTATTTGCCGCCTGCACCGGTACAATTAAACTATTAAGCAAAAAAAATGTTACTAAAATCGCTAAAATCTTTTTTCCAATTTTTTTCATAGCTTTTCTCCTTTTTTAATTAATATTATGCTAAAAATTCAGCTTTTCAAGATGCGGCCTGGTTTGTAGGCAAATTTTATATGTATCCCAACATATTCTTTAAATCTATTTTCTCCTCTCTACTTTTATATTGAACTTTTGAACTTTCTGTGATATACTCTCTTTATCAAATTGAACTTTATATATCGCAAACCAAAATTGAACTTTTGTATTTTCCAGGAGGTACAGACCATGCCAAAAGAATCGTTTGCCGACAGACTCCGGGCTGCAATGGAAAAACAGAATATGAAACAGGTGGATCTGGTCCGGGCTGCTGCCTCTGCAGGAGTGAAGCTTGGCAAAAGCCATGTCAGCCAGTATGTCAGTGGAAAAACTATTCCCCGCACAGATATCCTGAATTTTCTGGCGCAGACTCTCCACACCGATTCCGAATGGCTGCTGGGTCACGATCAGGACAGCGCCTTTTCCGAATTCAGTACTGCCGGATTTCAGGCAGATGCCAGAAAAAAATCCGCTTTTTCACAGACTGCCGAATCAGCTGTGGCCCCCCCGGCTTCATCAGCTGCTTATTCTGAACCATCTCGGTCTGAATCTGGTTCAGCCGGAACAAACACATACTCTACAGGAGGAATAACAATGCGCGAATTTAAAAAATCTTCAAAGCTTGATAATGTTTTATACGATGTAAGAGGTCCCGTTGTAGAAGAGGCCGGAAGAATGGAGGAGGCCGGCACTCACGTTCTGAAATTAAATATCGGAAACCCGGCTCCTTTCGGGTTCCGCACACCGGATGAGGTTATTTACGATATGCGTCAGCAGCTTACCGAATGCGAAGGCTACTCTGATGCCAAAGGACTTTTTTCCGCGAGAAAAGCCATTATGCAGTATGCTCAGTTAAAGCATATTCCCAATATTTCTATTGGAGATATCTATACGGGCAACGGTGTCAGCGAACTGATCAATCTTTCCATGTCCGCACTTCTGGACAATGGAGATGAGATCCTGATTCCTTCTCCTGACTATCCGCTGTGGACAGCCTGCGCCACTCTGGCAGGAGGAAAAGCGGTCCACTATATCTGTGATGAACAGTCCGAATGGTATCCGGATCTTAACGATATTGAAAAAAAAATCACTGATCGGACAAAAGCTATTGTTATCATCAATCCCAATAACCCTACAGGCGCCCTTTATCCTGAAGAGATCCTTCAGAAAATTGTTGATATTGCAAGACGTCATCAGCTTATTATTTTTTCTGATGAAATTTATGACCGCCTTGTTATGGACGGAGAAAAGCATATTTCGATCGCTTCCCTTGCGTCGGATCTTTTCTGTGTTACCTTCAGCGGTCTTTCCAAGTCTCATATGATCGCAGGCTATCGTATTGGCTGGATGATCCTAAGCGGAAATAAAAAACATGTAAAGGATTATATTGAGGGCATCAATATGCTGTCCAACATGCGTCTGTGCTCCAATGTACCTGCCCAGTCCATTGTACAGACTGCACTTGGCGGTCATCAGAGTGTAAACGATTATATTGTTCCCGGCGGAAGGATTTATGAACAGAGAGAATTTATTTATAAAGCCCTTACTGATATCCCGGGAATTACCGCAGTGAAACCCAAGGCAGCATTTTATATTTTCCCGAAAATTGATACGAAAAAATTCAACATCACAGATGATGAGAAATTTGCCCTGGATCTTCTCCGTGAGAAAAAAATCCTTCTGATCCACGGCGGCGGCTTTAACTGGAAGGAACCGGATCATTTCCGTGTTGTATATCTGCCCCGTGTAGAGGTTCTGGAAAAAGCAGCCAGAAACATTGCCGACTTCCTGAGAACTTATCAGCAAAATTAAACTGAAGCCTCTTTTCCCTCAGTTTTATCAACTGCGCTGAACTGTCCCATATTTTATACTCTTTATCGTCAGCACGATCCTTGTTTGCAATACTGTCCAAAAAACTATGAATGGGACTGTATTCCAAATAGTACAGTTGCGCCTATTCCTGTAACACTCAAATAAAAATTCCGGCGGAAGCTTCGTGTATCTTACAGAAAAAATCTTTTCTCTGTAAGATGTACGGATAACTTCCACCGGAATTTTATCATTTTCTACTATAAATAAAGCAATACAGTTTTTGTGTTTTCCTTCCCGGACATGTGATATTCACCTGAAATCCTTTTTCAGCCTACGCCAAAATCAGTGATCTCATACAGCACTTCCACATCAGGATCATCCAGAAGCCACTGATACTCTTCCATAAACCAGCGCACAAGCTCCTCGTCTCTCTTGATGGGAGTGGAATTATTATTAAAAACATTTACCGTTCCATGATTAAAATATTTTTTTAACCAGACGATATCATTTCGGATCATTTCCTTTGTCTGTCCCTGGATTCCAACCATCAGGCAGATAGAATCAAAGTATTCCGCAGCCTCCATAGGTGTCTTGAAGTCCGCATGTTTGTTCAGAACCTTTTCCCGGAAATCATAATCAAAGGTCTCCACACCCATCTTGTAGGTAACAGGAATTCCAAAATAATCCCGCATTTCCTGAAGTCGTTTACGATAGATCCAATGACTTTCAAAAATCAGCCTTTTTATATTTTTCAGCCGGACTACTGTGCGGATATCCTCCAGCGTTTCCTTTGGAAGTTCAAAACAGCTTCCTGAGTTGATTACCTCAAGAACGCCAAACTCTCCAGTGATTTCCTTTAAAGCTTCCCGGTTTTCTCTGACCATTTCCGCCTCGTCCCTTCCGTTATCCTCAATGTAATCACAGAAGGTACATTTTCCCCACACGCAGGGAAATGCTCTGAGAAGTACGATCTCTCTTTTATTTTTATCTGTTATTCTGCTATATCGTTCCATTATTATTTATCCTTCCTGAAAGCTTTGCTACCATTCCTCCGCCCATTGCCGTTATCAACGCGCTTACGGCAAAAACAGAAATACATCTGTCAGCATAGTCTGTGAGAAACTGAACTGTAAAAATACTTCCTGTCAGTCCCAGAGGTGTTTTGGAAAGCATCTGTACAAGAATAGATGACCCTGATGAGGTTACCCCTCCAAATAAAACCGCATTGATCAAAGCGCTCACAATGGTTCCCGGAACTGAGATCACAGCTGCAGCCAGGAAAATCCTACCTTTTTTTACTGACATTTTCTGAAATACAAGGCCACTTAAGAATCCTGTCACAATTCCTACAGGAGCAAAATACAAAGAGTAAATATCTACAGTCATTCCCATAAAAATACCGCTTAAAATATTGGGGATCATTCCAAACCACGGTCCCAGAACCGCGCCTGCAAAAATTGTTCCAATACTGTCCAAATATACGGGAAGCTTCAAGAACAATGCGATCTGTCCTCCTACAATATTAACGCCCACAGCCAGCGCCACAAGACAAATCTGATAAGTAGTTATTTTTTTGTTTTCAATTTTCATACTTTCATCCTCCTACAATTCATCCAGAAGATCCAGTTCTTCTTCTCTGTATCTGCTTCCATCATTTTTTTTCAAAATTCTTGAAAGGAAAAGCTTCATAAATTGCTTTCCGTCAGTTTCTGTAAGAATATGGCTGTTCGGTTCTTTTTTCCAGAAATTCATAGAATCTACCACTGTCTGTCCAATGCTGATTCCCTCTGTCTCCACTGCCGTAAAGCTGTCAAAACCTGTGCACATATCCCGGTCTGTAAAATACGCTACAGCCAGAGGATCATTGATCACACAGCCAATGATACCCTCGTATTCCCAGTGAAAATCCATATAAAAACCTGTGATCCTGCGGATAAACTCTCCTGTTTTCGGATCAAGCCGACAGATATATTCCAGAATATTCGGCGTCAGGACGATCTTTCGGGTTACATCAAGTCCGATCATGTGGATTTTTTTGCCGGCCTTTGCAAAAGCGTCATAGCATGCTGCTGCTCCATGAGGGTCGCACCAGTAATTATATTCTGCAACCGGAGAACAGTTTCCGTGGCTTTTGAAGCTTCCTCCCATAGAAACAAGTTCCTCCACCTGTTTCATAAGATCAGGGCGTTTCAGAAACAGCTTTGCCAGATTTGTCATGGGACCAAGAGCAATAATGGATATTTTTTCCTTTTCCAGAAGTTCTTCCAGAAACTGTACGGCATCCTTATCCTGCTTCGGATAAGAAACTGCAGGATAAAAGCTTTCTCCCATGCCGTCCCTCCCGTGAGTGTCCATGGCATCTATATATTCCCGTTTAAGGGGAACCGCCTCTCCTTTATATATAGGAATTTCTGTACGTCCCATCCAGGCAAGTACCTTTGCCGCATTTTCCGTTCCCATATCAACAGGAACGTTTCCGGAAACCGTTGTTATCCCTGCAATATCCAGCTCCGGTGAAGCAAGCGCCAGCATCAGTGCAAGGGAATCATCAATTCCCGGATCACAGTCAATTACAATTCTGCACATAAAAAAATCCTCCTTTCGACAGCTTTTTCCATAAAAGTAAAATCCTCCGCAGAAAAAGGCATCATCAAAAGAAAGATACCTGAAAGAACCTAGTTTTTTATACTGGGAGGGTTTCGAACCAGTTTATTCAGTTAAAATAATCACGACCACCGGCTTAGCCGGTGGTTTGCTTTGACCCTATAAGGGTCTGTT
>OFOU01000792.1_pt1 | contig 22918 bp, 29 predicted proteins | sample 1542061 | NCBI WGS metagenome assembly OFOU01 (sample SAMN04209239, study PRJEB22552) | human gut metagenome | biome: gut; material: feces | host: Homo sapiens | place: USA: Oklahoma
CCAGTCAATGGCCAGCTTGGCCGCTGCGGTGTCGTAGTTAACTTTCTTGATGATAGTCAGGCGGATTTGTTCTGCAGGTGTAATTTCTGACATGTTTTACCTCTATGCGATGGGGGAGCATTATCGAAGCCACTAACAGAGTGGCTTCTGTAATATCCTCATGCCGGGATGAAGACTGATTATCCCTTAGTGGGGTTAAGGTTCGGGCAGTTAGCCTGCACAGATTTGTTGTGCGCCAGAATGTAGCGCTTTGTCTGCTTATCCAGCACGTCGATATCGTGGTCGGTCAGGTAGATGATCCGCACCCAGCTGCAGGCCGTATCAACGACTACCGGGCCGGGTAAACTTTTCGCGCAGCTCCCGATCAACATCGTCATCAGGCATATGGCTAACGTTTTGCTGTACATCGCTTGCCTCTTTCGTGACTTCTGCCTTACGTTCTGCCGCGGCGATGGCAGCGGCGGCATTCTCTTCGGTACGCTGCTGAGCGGCTTTGACTTCTGCCTTACTGGTCCCGCGAGCATGACCAATGCCAAACGCGCCAGCGATAGCGCCCAGGATGACGACCACCAGCCCAGCAATAATTTCGTAGCTCATTGCTGCGGCTCCTTCAGTTCGTCGGCCTTAGCTTTCAATACTGGCTGGCGTACGTATTGCGATAGCACGGCCAGCACCACCAGCGCAGGGCTAATCAATGCAACGATGTTTGGCGGCAGAATATTTTTGATATCTGGCGGCAGCATCGCCCAGGCGCGCAGCGCAGCATCCGGGAATGACTGCGCCCATACACCAACCAGCGCGCCGATAGCTCCCAGCTTTACAGACCACGTTTTCAGCAGCAGGCTGGCATGGCCTACGAACTCCAGCCGGGTATATCTGCGCAGAAGTAACAGAACGAGCACAGCCACCTGCACGAGCAAAGCGAAAATGATCATCTTCACAGGACACGCTCCTTAACCCAGCCGTAGAGAAAATCCTCGTTGGCTTCGCGGCCCTCGGCCAGTTCGAGGTATCTGGCACCTTGGCTGCAGTTCAGTGCTCTCAGCAGCACCTGCTCGCCCTCTTTCCCGCGGGCTGAAAGATATCCCTTAAGCGCGGTGATGGTTCGGGGGCCAATGGCACCATCCGGGATGAGATCGGGATACAGCTTTCCGCGCATATTCATTGCGGTCAGCCAGCGCTGAAAGAACTTACTGGCGACACTGGGCCCCATGTTCACGCCAGTGTCGCAAAGCTCATCAGCCAGTAAAGTAGACAAACTCGCCACCTGGTCGAACCGGGGGCCGGTCCAGTAATCGCTCAGCAGAATTTGCTTTGCTGTTTCCCTGGGCAGGTTTCTCATATCACCGGTGTAACCATGTGCTCGAGCTGTGGTCTGCGTGACGCCCCAGCGGGTCGGCCCGCCTTTATCCGACGGATGATCGACATAACCACCCTCCTTGCCGAGGATCCTCTCGATAATCTGGTCTGCTGTCATTGTGCTTTCACTCCGGTGATTCGTTCCCAGAAATACGTGAGCGCTACGGAACCCATAGCACCACTGATACCGGAAGTGGCCAGTATCATGTAAATACTCAGGCCACCTTCAATGCTGATGAGCCCACCAATTACCCCGGTAAAAGCCGAAACCACAATCTGCGCAAAAGCATTTATCCAGCTCCATTTTGCTTTGCCCTGCTTCACATCCATCAGGAATCGGACAAGGCCGCCCCAACCAGCAATGATCAGCAGAGCCAGCCAGGTGATTCCGGCCATGCTCTCTTTGTCTTGCATACGTTTAGCCATAGTTACCGCCTCCGATGGAAGATCGGGAAGCTGTGTGTTTGAAAAGGGTCAGGCCCGTCAGGCTGGATTTAACAACGAAGCGTGTCGATGATGATTCCTGCGGGACCTGATAATAAAAAAGCCATGCAAATGCATGGCCTTGTGATTTGAATCCATTATTTACAAAATGTATTCGAGACAGTATCTTTCGACTTCCGGACAAAAAAACATATACCGGGACAAAATCTAAATGTAACTGCCTTGCCTGCATGAAACCATGCGGGCTTTTTTTTGCCCAAAGAAAAAGCCCACCGAAGTGGGCCTTACAGCTATCATCATTTTTTATTAGGTGTGGTGCCGGGTGCCTCCCGGTAAGTCGCCGCCAGTCCACAGACGACTCGCAATGCGCAAAAAAACATATCAGACTAGCAATGCCCCTCCGCATAGGGGGATTCACCACACCAGAAATTTAACATTCAGTCTTTCTGGTTTCAATACTCTGCTTGTCTGAGGTATCGGCTCACCATAACCGCCCAGCCCGATGTTATCAGCGTGTAGCGGCTTGTTTTTCTCTTTGATAAAATTGATTCGCAAATGATTAAAACATCAACTGGTGAAAATATGAGTAAGTACTCAGACCTTTTACAGGTAATCAAGTCCCGGGTTTGTCAAAATAACAACTTCCCCCAAACATTACTGGCAGACTCACACAGTTACAGAGCCAGGCAGGTTTGGTATCGAATAGGACAAATATTCACTCTTGAATGTATTCTCGATGAGTACAGGAAACATTTTTCATCGGATTATTATTATCTTGATAACGATAAGGCTCTTCATCACCTTATCTTCGAAATGACCAAGTGGAAACCTGAAGAGATTAGAAGACTCTCGCTAAACGACTGTCTCTTTATCATTGCCAGTCAACTAAAGCCCAGTTATATGTCAGAAGATGCTGCCGCTGTCCTGGCGTCACTCAATCTGCCGACTGGCCACTATCCTGTTGAGGATTTTCCACAAGAGGACTGGGATCCCAGGGAAAACTCAGCATTCCTTCAAAGCTACCAGTAGCGACTCGCCCAATCTCCGCAGAGATCTGACTCAACCGCTCCTCAAGAGCGGCTTTTTCTGCTATCAGACGGTTGAAGTGGGCAAGATAGATTTTCTGTTGCCCAAGCCAGTCTTCAAGCTGTTGAGTGGTCATGCCCGGGTTAAAAAAATATGGTTGCTGCATAGCTTCCCCTAGATAAGTTACGCATTGTGATCGGGATTCGCTTCAGACGCTGGCCCCTCTGCCGTTCTGGTGCTGGTTGACGGAATCGAACCGCTGACATCCTGCTTACAAGGCAGGCGCTCTACCTTCTGAGCTAAACCAGCAATCTGGTTCAGGGCTCTGCGCAGAGGGCTTTAACGTATCGTGCAGCACGTCTCTACCCAAGAGCCCTGACCGGAGTGCAGAAATGACAAAGCCCAAGGGGGTTAGCCTTGGGCCTTTAATTTATTTCATGCTGCTCAGTTCGCTTTAACGTCCCGAGCCTATCACAATTCAAGCAGTTTCTGGCTCACTTTGCAAGTAAAATCTGTCGCCATTTGTGCCGAATGCGTCACACATTGGTGCGTACAGCATCGATTCTGCCAAACTAAGCCACGTATCAACTCTGCGTCTACAGGTCATAAAGCACCAGTCGGGATGCTTTTCATAGAGCTCTTCCGCTATGCGGCGTTTGCTCTTCCGTAACCGGTAATGCTCCACCAGCAGGTGATACAGCTCTTTGTGACCACCTGTAATAAGGACTGCCCCCAGTACCTTATCAATCAGCAGTCCTTCATCGTCTGTACAGAAGGCCAGGCCGCTTTTGTTTTTCCCCGCGAGTATTTCACGAAAAAACGCCTCAAGCTCTGGCTTCGAGATGCCAGACTTCTTCATCCGGCGTAATGCTTCGTTGATGGCTGTTTTAGTGACTTTCCCGGAAGCCAGTAACTGGTTAAACATATTGCCGCCACTACCGCCGCCGATGTAGGACCAGCGGCCCCACATGCGCAGCTTCCCCTGAATCCAGATGGCCTCCAGCGTTTTCAGCCTGACCATTTCACCAGCTTTTCCAACCTCGGACGGGTTAATCATTATGCGTTCTCCACTATGCCAGCACGCCAATTGCCAGCGAACGATCCAGAAATCGAAACAGCAGCTCCAGCTGTGAGCCGTGCTTCTCCTCAAATGCCACGGTGTCAGCGTGCAACTCGTCGTGATGCGCTCTGCAAAGCGGCAACACAAACAGGTCATGCGCTTTTGTTCCCATTCCACCTTGTCCGTGGCCTATCAGGTGATGGGGATCATCTGCTTGTTTGTTACAGCAGACACACGACTGAGACTTAACCCAGCGCGTCCAGCTCTCGTTTACCCAGCGGCGGCGCTTTGGTCGCAGCATAAATGATTCCGGCGTTTCAGGATCTACGCGAAGACCGAGAATCTTTTTCTGCACCACTTCGCTCGCCGCTGGCTCCGGCACAATATCGCTCTCCTTCATCACCGGTTGATGCTTTATTTCCGGCAATCGCAGGGCTTTCCGGGCCAGCGATTCAGGGATGACGTGCGCCAGATTGTTTATTACCAGCCACCAGCACAACTCTGGGATCGTCAGTTGATGGTCTTCGTTGAACCCCAGCTGTGAGCGGATGACCGTTATCAACCAGGATACCAGGTTCCCACGCGCAATGCCTGCCAGCGTCTCTGTGTACTGATCACGCACCAGGTTATCGCAGGCCCAGCAAAGGCGGATGCTGCCAGGCTCATGCCGGAACTGCGTAAAATTTTCGCTGTGCCACGAGCCGTGCGGATACTGGCATTCAAAACGACGCTCCAGCTCGGCCTCCAGCGAGCTGATACCACCCGCGCGCAGAATGACGTCTTTGTTTTCGAAGACTGGCTTCAAAACCGGGTCTTCTGCCAGTGGCTGCGTGGCGGGAGGGATAGCGCCGGTTGCGTAGTCGCTGTATTTTTCCGGTGCAGGCTCAATCAGTACCCGCCCTCTCCTGAACATCGGCATGAGATCAGCACCTGGGCGAAGAAGAACAACGCCCATGCGTGGGGCAATCTCAGGGGTTAGTAGTGCTCTCATATCATCTCCACGTCAGGCAGCTGCACGAAAACGTCGGATGGTGATTTCTACTTTCCCTTTCTTCACGATGTTCCCCCACTCCACCAGCATGCGCTTAACCTGACTGTCGTCTTCCCAGACGCCTGTTAGAGTCAGGGCATCGAACAGCGCTTTGTTGTAGTTATCGATATCCCGACGGCGCTGATCCGGCGGATACAACACTATGTGAACCTCGGCCAGATCAGAGGATGGCCGGGGAACGGCCCGCAGTTGCTCAATAATCGCCGCTCTCGCTGCCTGCTGGAACTTGCGCCCTGTCTCGCTAACCAGATGCCTGCCTTTCAGCGGTCCCTTGCTCGGGGCGCGCCAGTAACTATTTACGCTCGGTGGAAATGGTAAAGTCAGTTTCATTTAGCCCCCTTAAAGGATCGCTACAACGTCTTTTGCGACTTCCCGCGTACTGCTTTTGCAGGAGATCGAACGGCGCGCATTGATGAATTGCAGGTTAAAACCATGCTCCCGGTACAGGTCGAGAACCTTCGGTGCAGATGAGTTTGAAATTACTACCCGAGCCCCACGGTGAAAGGCAGATACACATTGCTTCGCCAGGTCTACCTGGCACTCCCAGTTAAAACCACCAGCGGCGTAGGCGGTGAATCCGGTTGTTCCAGGCATCGGTTCGTAAGGCGGATCGCAGTAAACCACATCCCCTTTCCCGGCCAGGCTGATTGTCCGGCGATAGTCAGCGGTCATGAATACGCAGTTATGCGCCATAGCCGCGAAGGCTTTCATCTCATCCATCGGGTAATATGGAGCCTTGTAGCCTCCCCAGCCCACATTGAACTTGTTCGCCTGGTTGTAGCGCATCAGGCCATTGAAGCAATGCCGGTTGAGATACAGGAATGCAGCTGCGCGTTCAGTAGCATCCAGCGTCTGTGCGTTGAACTCGGAACGGATCAGCTCATAGCCATCTGGTGACCGCATGTTCTCGAACATCCAGCGGGCCTTCACTTCCACTTCATCCGGCACCACCGCTAACATCTGATACAGATTAATCAGGTCCGGGTTAACGTCCGCCAGCAGGTAATCTGCGTGCTTTTCGCTGTTCAGGAATACCGACCCACCACCAACGAATGGCTCTATCAGGCGTTTCCCTGCCGGGATATGCACGAACAGGTCAGCCAGCTGGGTATACTTTCCACCAGCCCATTTCAGAAATGGCTTACTCATGAGCGGAACCCCGAGTTTTCAGGCAATGAGTAATCAACCCCATCGAAACTGGCTCGCGAAATGGACGACTCCTGGTGGGAGCTATTGAGTGGAGCAGATAGTTTTAACGACAGCTCATCCCATTTTTCCCGAAGCTTCGACGGGCTGAGTACGTTTTTACACCAGAACGAATCTTTGTTGGCGCGCTTGAAAAGTGAGCAAATTTGTTTATGGGTTCTCCCGTCCTGCATCACCATCAGGCGAACCTCATTCGCCCATGCGGTCCAGTTTGGTTCTTTGGGGCGAACTACCTCACCATCACTTTCAGCAGCCAGTTCATACATGCTGATAATTTTTCCCCAAATGAACTCGGCGCAGGTTAAATCGTCCTGGCTGCCCCACTGCCGCTTTGCAGCGCTGTACACCACCGCGTCAGGATGCCGTGACAGAAATTCATCTGCAGAGCCCTGTTCGTCCGGTTGCGAAGCGTCCGGACAAGAAGGATTTATATCTGATGGATCAGTAGTTGATTTTACTGACGGATCCCCACCAGATTCTGACGGGTCAAAACCGGTTTTTTTGATGGATTCCGACGCCTCAAATTTTGAGGGGTCAATTTTTGACGCATCAGATTTTGACGCATCAGATTTTGACGTGTCAGATTTTGATGTGTCAGAAACTGACAGGTGAGAAAATGCCGCTTTCTGTAGTTTGGAAACGTTGAGCTGGTAGACGTTCGATGCATTACGGTTGCCGTTGCGGCGCTGTGTGCGAGTGAGCCACCCCTCTTTCTCAAGTGCAGCTATCGCCGTTCTGACAGTACTTTCACCAGCGCCAATCTGACGGGATATGGTCGCAATAGAAGGCCAGCAAACACCCTCATCGTTGCTGAAGTCAGCCAGGCGCGCCATGATTGCCACGCTGGATAGCTTCATCCCCGAAGATGCACAAGCGTCCCAGACGTATCCTGTTAATTTAGTGCTCATGATCGTCCTTTATTTCTCTGAATTTACGTCTGAATTGCTCGAGGGGGCTAAAGCATTCATGCTCGTACCCTTCACGCAGGTATATAACGCGCTGTGTCTGGGGCTCCCAGCGTATGACCCTGACCGGGACGCCGTAGTGATCTCTGAACCATCGGTTGAGCTCTCGCATACTTTCTCCGCCTGGCCGTTAAAGTCCCCTACCACCCACTGAGCAAACTGGTAGCAGACTGGTTCGAATCCGCCTGGTACTCTTACCCCATACACGAACTGCACCGGTCCTGCTCCACCAGGAACTGGCCGCGCTACAAGTTGCGACCTGCGGTATTGTGTTGATAAACTGTTCATGCGTTAGTAATCTCCACTGATAACGACACGCCACGACGCCAGGAGCTGCAACTCGCTGGCGTCACTTCTTTTTGCGTGAAAATAACGTGATAATTGCGGCAATCTCTTCTTCCCGAGCTGCCAGGTGGCGGCGGTGATGCACCATGATTTCTTCGGCCTCGTGCCTTTCAATAACGCCATCTTCAAGCGCCTGTTCGATAATCTGATCAACCTGCCCCCTGGCGGCAGAGGTACGCATTGCCCGACTGAACAAGTCCACGCGATCCAGCTCTTCCAGGTGCGGAACATCCACCAGCAAAGCACCACGACGGCGGGCGAAGTAGTCTGCCAGTAGTGACGTGTTGGAAATGTCTTCCATCGCTTCCAGCTCCGATACTTCAAAAAATCGACAGCCGTTTTTCTCGTAGAGGTTGTTGTTGAACTGCGTCACGGTCATTCCCAGTGCGCCAGCCATTGCTTCGCGCCCACCTGGATATGCTTTGCACATCGCTTTGACGGCTTCTTTGAGGTTTGGCTCTACCATATTGATTTTCCTTTTGTAGTTACTTTCAAGCAGCTGAATCTGTAGCCTTTTGGTAAAGTTCAGGTCGAAAAACAAGCTGCCCATTAGTACGATATGCAGCTTCTGCAGCACGACCTTTTGGGATCAGACTGCCCGGTCGTTTTCGCCATTGATAAAAAGCCTCAGGAGAAACACCGAAGAAGTCAGCTGCCTTGTTGGGGGTTCCGAAGAACGTTTCTAACTCTGTTGTTGTCATACACCCTCCTAAATTTATTTAGATATTAAGACCAAAGCAAATTTAGGTCAATTAAAGCTAAGATAATTTAGTTTTCATAACATGGCGAACCACAGTGAGCACATTTGGAAGTCGTTTAAAATCATTAAGAAAGGATCGTAAGCTTACCCAGAAGCAACTGGGTAAAGTTGTTGGAGTGACAGATGTCACCATTGGATACTGGGAGAAAGACCAAAACATACCCGGAGGAGTCTCGCTGACAAAATTAGCTCGGTATTTTGGTGTTTCTGAGGACTTTCTCCTCACCGGTAAAGAGGAACTCTCCAATGTAGCGCCTGGCAACTTAGGCGCTATGCAGATCCCTATCATAAGTTGGGTTCAAGCAGGAACTTGGACATCTGAAAGTGATGCTCGTAATTTAGAGGGTGCCGTGGATTACATTTTAACAAACGGCGCTCATTCGTTTGGTACCTTCGCTCTTAAGGTACGTGGAAAATCTATGGAGCCAGAGTTCAAAGAGGGAGACACTATCATTGTGGATCCTGACTTGTGTCCTGGTCCTGGGGACTATGTTGTAGCCAAAAACGGTAGTGAATACGCCACTTTTAAAAAATACCGTGCAAGGGGTGTCAACGAAAATGGTGAAGAGGTTTTCGAATTGGTCCCGTTAAACCCTGATTTTGCTGCTTTAAACTCTGCTGTTGAAAAAATTTCCATCATCGGTGTCGTTGTCGAACACCGCCGCCAGATGCGCCGCTAATCCTTTCCTCTACTCTATTAATGGTGAAAACTAAGAATATTTAGTTTATTCACCTTGACCAAAAAACTAAATTATTTTAGATTTCTTTCAGCGGTCGCGAAAACGTGTGATGCACGGAGACGACCCAGCCCAGACGATATCTGAGTGGCTTTAAAAACAGATGGGAGCCGGTGGAAGCCCTGCACACAACAGGAAAAAGCATTGTGTTAGTCAAGTGAGTTTCCAGTGCTTCAGTGCTCTTTCCGTTGTGTGGAGATAACTAACCTGATGCCATTGCAGTGGCGGATCGAGGAAACGAAATGAACTTCTTTAAAAATGCTCTTATTTACCGGCTCTCTCGCGATATTACCATCGTGGAAGAACACACCATAGCGGATCTGGCAGACAAGCTTGAACCATTCCGTTTCTCTCCTTGCGGGAGTCAGGATATGGCTAAATCCGGTTGGGTATCTCCCCTTGGACAGTATTCTGACCAGCTATTTCATTTTGTTAGCGGTCAGCTTCTGCTCGTGATCCGCCGGGAAGAGAAAATTATCCCACGCCCAACCATTACCGATGAGCTCAACAAGAAAATTTCTAAGATTGAATCAGAACAGGCGCGACGTCTGAAAAAGACTGAAAAGGATGCTCTACGCGATGAGGTTTTACATAGCCTTCTCCCCAGAGCTTTCTCACGGAACATCATCACGCGAATCTGGGTGAATACCACCGATCACCTGGTAATAGTCGATGCCTCCAGTGCACGCAGTGCTGAAGATGCCCTGGCACTCCTGCGCAAGACCCTGGGATCTCTTCCCGTCGTTCCTTTGTCAATGGAAGAGCCTGTCGAGCTAACGATGACTGAATGGGTTCGTTCAGGCAGCGCGCCTAATGGTTTTAATCTGGGTGATGAAGCAGAAATTAAAGCTGTTTTGGAGGCCGGAGGTATTGGACGCTTCAAGAAACAAGACCTCGTAAGTGACGAAATTCATACCCACATCGAAGCTGGAAAGGTTGTCACTAAATTATTCCTCGATTGGCAGGATCGTATTCGCTTTACCCTTTGTGACGACGTATCCATTAAGCGTATTAAATTCGCTGATGAGCTCGTATCTCAAAATGATGATATCGATCGTGAGGATGTAGCACAGCGGTTCGATGCAGATTTCATTCTCATGACAGGTGAAATGAGTACTCTGATTTCTGATTTGACCAAAGCTCTCGGCGGCGAAGCTAAGCGATAAATTTACCAAGCATCTAACCCATTCTCATGGGTTGGGTTGCTGCACCCTAAATTTACGCGTTGCAGCGCGTCAGATGGAGAACAAAAGATGGCTAAGACAGCAAAACAACTGATTAAACAGGCGTACGAAATAGCCAAAACTATGCCACCAGAACAGGCAGCAATCATCAGGGAACTGGCTACCGTCCTCGATGTGTCGAATGTAGCTCTGCGCCAGACGCGCACCGAACGTGACGCCCTTCTCGCAGAGGTCAAATCCTGGGCGAAAGAGTGTGATCGCCTGACCGAGCGACACACCAAGAATCGCACAAATATGCATGTTCTAGAGGCTATGCGCGATTTGAAAGCAATTTGCCCCACCAGCTTCCGTAATGTGGAGGCTCTCTGATGGCTAAAGACTCAAAGCTTGTATACGGCGCCAACGGAAAAACCAACGTTTTGACGTTCGAACCTGAAAACCTGCACCTGGTTACCGACAAAACGCACCCGCTTTACGATGAGCGCATCCACCTTCCTATCGACGAAGGGATGGTTCTGAACATCAAAGAGCTGGGTGTACTGGAACCTATCATCGTCTGGAAAGACCCTGAAACTGGGCTCACCTGCGTAGTTGTAGGCCGTCAGCGCGTAAAACATACCCTGGAGGCAAATAAGCTTCTTTTGAAAGAGGGCAAAGACCCACTGCTTGTTCCTGGGGTTGTTAAGCGCGGGTCAGCAAATCAGATGGCTAAATACATGGTCAGCGAAAACGAAATTCGCCGACCTGATACACCGCTTGGCCGGGCTAAAAAAATGTCAGATGCGCTCGACCGCGGGCTCGATGAGGACGACATTGCTGTGTTGTTTGGCTGCAGCGTTCAGACCGTTCGTGCAACGCTCTCCCTTCTCGATGCCACTCAGGCCGTCAGGGAAGCGGTAGAGGCTGGCACAGTTACCGTTACCCAGGCGCGTCAGCTGGCATCTCTTAAACCCGAAGAGCAGCGGGAGAAGGTCTCTGAAATCGAAGCGGCAACTGCTGGCACAACCGGCCATGAAAAAGCCAGACGTCAGCGAGCTGTGCTTGGCGAAACTAAGCCACGTCTCAAATCACGCAAAGAAATCACAAAAGCCCTAGAAGGTGCCAGCGGTGAATACGCTAATGCACTGCGCTGGGTGCTTGGGGAGGCCAGCCATGACTGATATCACCGAACTGGCGCAACTGCGTGGCCGTACTGTCGACTATCCGTATTACCTGGTTGAGTGCGACTGTGGAAAAATTTATCCCAGCAGTGAATTGAGTGGTGGCGAACCTATGGGCGACTCTGGTGATTATTCAGATTGCTATTGTCCGCACTGTGGTGAAGGCGAAGAGCATTTTGCGGAATGCGCAGACCCAGAAACTGCGTGGAAAGCGCAGCAAGACAAGATTGATGCGCTGGTAGAGGCGCTGGAATCAGAGAAACGTATTTGCGCAACGTGGAGAAAAACAGCTGAGGCTAACAGCGAAAAGCTGGAGAAGGCGCAGACCATCAATGCTGCAGCCGAAAAACTGGTTCGCTGCAAAGGCCGCTATCACAGTGAACAGAACTATCGCGTATTGGCTGCGCTGTTTGGCGTGAAAACCCCAGACCTGCCGCCGCTGGATAGCGAGTCAAGCGCCGTCACCGTGAAGCTGCCAGATGATGAAGATGGCCAAGCATACGGATTTGGGAAATGGTCAAACAGTAAACTTCCTGCGACGGCCGGAACTATGACAATTGCATATTGCGAAGATGCCTGGCGGGCTGCCTTTGAAGTGTTCTCGTCCGCCGCTGGCATCAAGGTGGAGGCTGAGTGATGGCACTGACCAAAAAACAGCGCGCAGAGCTGCGCATGAAGTTTGGCGGGCGCTGCGCTTACTGTGGCTGTGAGCTTGGCGATAAATGGCACGCTGACCACGTCGAAGCAGTACGAAGGAATATCAGTAATGGCTACGCAATGGACAGACCAGAAAACGACACGGTCAGCAACATGGTTCCGGCATGCATCCCCTGCAACCTGTTCAAAATGTGCAGCACGGTTGAGGATTTTCGCAATCGCATTGCAACTCAGGTTGATGTGACTCGCCGGGCATCGAGAAGCTACCGCACAGCGGAATCATTCGGCCTGGTTCAACCAACTAACGCACCGGTTGTTTTCTGGTTCGAAAAGTATCAGGCAGAAGGAGCCAACCAATGACCAAATCAACCATAACCAGAGAACGCCTGGAAAAAATTAAATCATGGCGTGAAACCTACGGCGCCGGAAGCAACGTAATGCTGCCAGCTGAAGAAGCGGAAGAGCTGGCCAGCATGGCGCTGGCCGCAATGGACAGCGAGCCAGTGGTGAAAAAAGTGGCCTGCTGGTCTTGCCAAAATGAGGTTGAGATTGCGGCCATTTCTGATTGTGATGGGTGCTGCCCAAAATGCGGCACGCGAATTCATCTCGATGAAGAGCCATACATTGCACCTCTGTCCGCTCCGGACCGTGACCAGGTACGCCGAGAGCACGCAGAGTGGTCACAAGCTACGTTCGGCAACGTCGGCCCCGTTGGCCCACTGAAGCACCTACGAAGAGAAGTGCTGGAAACTATCGCTAAGCCACATGATCTGATCGAGTGGGCTGATATGCAATTCCTGCTGTGGGACGCCCAGCGCCGTGCCGGTATTACAGATGAGCAGATTACCCAAGCGATGATCGAAAAGCTGGCGATAAACAAGCAGCGCTCATGGCCGGAGCCAAAAGGCGGGGAACCAAGGCTACACATCAAAGAACGACCTCGTAAAAAAGTAGACCGCTGTGATGTTTGTACTGAAGGGGCTCGTGGCGGGTGTGGTACATGTATTTTTAACGGTAATTTTGAATGAGGTGCTTATGACTTCTAAAGATTTTATGGAAGAGAAAGAAGTATTCGAATTGCTGGGGAAGAAAAAAACAGCTGTGTGGCGTTTACGTAAAGAGCATGGTTTTCCTCAACCTGTTCTCACCTATCCAACACGCTATAGCAGGAAAGCAGTTTCAGAATGGTTGGAGAGAGGTGGAGTTAATAGCCACAGATAAATTAACAAAAAGTAAAACACAATGGCTTTAAGTATGTTTAGTTACATTTAAAGCCATACAGAACACTAACCTATTATATTTCAATATATACCCATCACTATTCTTCCATCCCACCTTCATTTATTAAGCCCTGAGACAACCCATAGGTTGCTAACAGTTCTTTTATACTACCCTTTGTTTTTTGAAAATCCAAAGCAAGCCTTTCTGCAGATTTTGTATCATTGATCATATTGTTTTCACCAATCAACTCACTTCTAAGCTTACTTAATACATCGGTATAAAAGTAATTGTGCCAATTATAAATATAAATCTCACCAAATTTATCAAAACCTTCCTTTGAAGCAGGAATCACCTCAATTATTTTTTTGCTTATCTCCCCTTCATTTAGAATGTTGTGTTTTCTAGCTAAGGGGATTGACAAAAAACGAAGAGATATTAGAGCAAACAAAGATATTGATTCATATATTTCAAAAGATTTAAGTGTGCTTTCACTCAAATATAATTTCATAGTATCCTTATCAAAACCATTATACTCTTCTAACTTTTCATTTATTTTTAATGGCCTTGTGATAGCTTCCATAAAGTCATTAAGTCTTTGGTCATCTCCCATTTTTATTATCTCTTTGACATTAAGCATCTGCATATATTGCACCGCCATAGATAAACCAATTAGGTATTTACGAATCTTAATTAAATTCTCAGCTGATTCGAATCTTTTTGACTGGAGAACAGAATCCCTGCTTGTTCTCACATTGGAAAGATAATTCCTTATTTGCTCCAGTTCTTTCTCGCCCTCTCTCACTTCAGATTTAAATTTTTCAAGTTTTGTATCAAACTTGTGTTCAATAGATTTTGTAAGAAACTTTCCAATACTATCTCTAAATAAGTAGCCAACTCCAGAGATAAATGCTGCTGATGTAACGATACTAACAAGCCATTTTAATAATTCGCTATTCATGATGACCTCGACAAACCTAACAAAAAGAATTTATCTTAACTTATTTACTTGCCAAAATATTTTGTCCGCGTACTTTTCGTATGCTTCCTTCTGCTCCACCAGCCAATCGTGTTTGTTATACACCGCCATCACTCCTCCCAATTCATGCCCTAGCATCTTTTCGGTTACGTGTGGCATAACCCCTTCCCCTGATAAATTCGTCACAAGCGAGCGCCTGAAGTCATGTGTTCGCCATTCTGGTATATCAATTTTATCCCTTAATTTTTTCATATAGAGATTTGCTGACGAGCGATCTATAGGCTTGTCCAGTTCCTGGCCGGGAAACAGAACATCATTTCCAGCATTGAGGAGCCTTTCAACAAAAGGTTTCACCTGGTCAAACACCGGGCGACGGATAACGTTACCCATCTTTGAATGTTCTGCTGGAGTCGTCCAGATAAGATCATCCATATTGAACTCACTGGCAGTAGCAAGGCGCAGCTCTGATAGCCTGGCTCCCCAAAGCAAAAGCAGCTGATGAAGCACCTTGTTGGAGGTAACGATCTTGTTGTTCTCCAGCGCCAGCCAGATTTTAGCCAACTCGGTATACGTGAGAACACGACTACCCACATCAGGTTTTTTTCCAATGGTCTTAACACTTAGCTTCAGGACTTCGCACGATGGGATCAACTGGCGACTGATACACCAGTTCATGACGGAACGTAGCTGCAGAAGAAGTACCCTGGCCTTTTTGCTGTTCTTCTTTTCCTGCTTATCAAAGAAACGCACCCATGCCGAAACAGGAATGTTTACTACCGGAGCGTCCGGGAATTCTGTGTACATCGTGTTGTACACAACTGACTTGTACAGCGTCTGAGTGTTCGGCTTCAGCGTTTCAACATACTTACCCCACCACTGATCCAGGCACTCTTTGAGAGTCAGCTCGCCATCTTCTTTGGCAAAATAATTTTTCGGGTTTAGCCCCTTGAGGTACAATTCGCGCATCTCACCGACGACTACGCGCGCCTCCTTGAGAGACATAGCGGGATAGCGGCCAATGGAGAGGCGAACGGGCTTACCGTTCCAGCGATAACGAAACTGGAATGTGATCGTGCCTGTGGGCGTTATGCGTACACTCAGCCCGTCACCATCTGTGACCTCAGCTGCGCCGCTGTATGGCTTAGCATTGATGCTACGGAGTTTGGTATCACTAAGGGCCACGGCTCTGTATCCTGTACACAGTGAAATTCTGCATTCTGTACTCAATGTGTACGCAATGGCAAGTGAACGAAGTGATTTTCTAAGCGAATTGATGTGAACGGAAAGGAAATAAAAGGAATGAAATGCTTGATGATACGTGGAATGATAGGATAACATGCAACACAAGCTGAACGCTTAAAAATCAGTAAGTTCTATGTCCCCTTAGTTAAATGGATATAACGAGCCCCTCCTAAGGGCTAGTTGCAGGTTCGATTCCTGCAGGGGACACCATATAAAAGTTGCCCGCCATTCACCACGATGACCTAAACGCCAGCCAGAACGTATTCTTCTCGTAATCATAATTAGCCAACGATTTCAGTATGGTTAGTCCTGCCAGAAAGGAACGTGTCTTTGTCGATCACGCACACAATAAACCGACAGCAACGCGCATTTCTGCGTACAATACCTTCTGAATTGTTCAGTCACTAGCCGCGACCTTTTACAACCTTCTCTGGACGATACAGGAGCCAGGCGTTGATATGAAACAGATCACCCTCAGCGATATGCAGCAGCAGAGCGAAGCGGCAGCCAGTGCTCCGCGCCTGCGTGCCCATCGCAATTTTCATCCTGAACTGAGCGACCCGATACAGCGTCTGGCCATCGCCATGGAACCCGGCACCTATATCCGCCCGCACCGGCACAGGCATACCTTCGAACTTTTACTGCCGCTGAAAGGCCGATTTGTAGTGCTGAATTTTGATGACCACGGCGTGGTCACCAACCGGGTGGTGCTGGGTGAAACCTGTACGGCGCTGGAAATGGAGGCTGGCACCTGGCATACGGTGCTCTCGCTCGACGCAGGCGGCATGGTATTTGAAGTCAAACAAGGCGCTTATCAACCGCTTGCCGAAATGGACACTATGGCCTGGGCGCCTGCTGAAGGCCAGCCAGGCACTGCCGAAATGATGGCCTGGTATGCCATCGCGCAACCGGGTGACCGCTTCCTGTCTATGCCGCAATAACTACAGGTAGGTTCGACAGGCGCCGCAGGCGTCTGTTTGATACTTCCTGCCGACCACAAAGTTTGCCAAATTGACCGTCCCTTTTTTCGTGCTCCGCTCATACTCACCTTAAATATTGCTGCTAAACAGGAAGAAACGCTTATATTCAGCAAACTATTTTTCTCTACGAATAAGAGATGATAAGATAACGGGAAAGAGTAAATATGCGGCAGCAAAACAATAAAAACAGCCAATTTATCGATATATTATTCTCAATGTGAATGGATTTTGTTAATCAGGTAAAGGAAGTCAGCAGAAAAAATAAATCATTGTCATTGATACTTTTGCTCACCATGGCGATTTATTTTTTCATCGACATACAATTCTTATGAATATTACAGAACGGAATATCTGGAAGCTAAATAATTTACCGCCAATGGAGTATTGCTCTCTGGCGCGGGCGCAAAAATTATTAAACTGCGAACTGGAAGACATTCTTCACTGGCATGATATAGGCGCAATCAATCTATGTCTTAAGCTTAACCCAACGCCGGGAATATTAAAAATCGCCGTCCTCTCCCATCAGGAAAAAGAGGTAACCAGCGCGTTTAATCCATTTACCTCAGTCGAGGCAGGAGAAACAGTCTGGTCGCATCACTCCCATATCCGCAGCATTCTGCGGCTTGAAGGCGATATTCCGACGATGGAAACCCTGCGCGGAAATACGGTAACCCAGTTCAACGTAAAGGTATTTGCTTCAGGGCTCTGGCATCCACACTGTCGGAACCTAATGGCGCTGCTGGAGGCGCCAGATGATATTCTTTACGAAAACCGCCTCAGCATGATGCTGCCGGATAAACCATTTGTTTATTGTCATTTCATTCCAGAGGAAGACGAACGCCCCTCGATATCATTGAACCGCATCTATATCACCAGCCAGGCCATTGAGAAAATATACGCCCACAGTATTAGCGCCCGGCCTATGGACGTGACGAAAAATCCGCTACTGGATCAAACCCGTTACATCCAGCAGGAATTAACCGTCCTGCCGCAAAGTGAGGTATTGCTGGAATTTATTCATTATCTTGTTCAGTCCCATACTGTATTTAATGAGAAGTTGCAGAATATGGCTGAGCCAGACAAGACTCAGCTCTTTCATCACGTGCTGGAAAGGCTTAAGGAAGAAGGCATGCTTATAGAGAATGCCCAGCCCGATGAAGGCGATATCGGCAGCGAAGCCAGCCGTGAGTCGCAGTTCGCCGGCGAGTAACGTAGTCCTTCAGGCAAGGGACTGGCGGTTTTCCTGCTCAATCGTTATCGCGTTCTCTCGGGCCAGGGTGATGAATTCGCGCGCTGCGGCGCTCTGCCAGGCGCCCTGCCGCTGCAATAAACAGGCCGTGCGCTGCAGCAGCGCAGGTCTTAGCTCAATCGCCACCACATCATCAAACTGCCCGGCGATCGCCGCCGGCAGCAGCGTTGCTAACGTTGTGCTTCGAATAACCGACAGAACGGCCCCGATGGAGTTGGCCTCCATCCGCACGTCTGGTTCGAGCCGATGAAGGCGGCAATAACGATCAATCTGCTCGCGGGTAGCAAACTCGCTGCTCAGTAAAATTAGCGGCTGGGCGTCGAGAGCCTGAAGTTGCAAGTCGCGCTCTCCTGCCAGCGGATGCGCACGGCTCACCACCAGCGCAAGCGTTTCCGTCAGCAGCGGCTGAACCACAATTTCCTGTGACCGGCTGTCGTCAAAGGCAATCCCCACATCCAGTTCATCCTCCAGCAGCATCGCCTCCATCCGCTCCTGGTTCATCTCCTGGATAAGCACTTTTACTCCAGGGTAGCGTCGGTAGTACGCCTCCATCAGCGGGCCCAGCATATAGGTAGTGAAAGTTGGCGTCATAGCAATGCGGAGTTTACCGTGCTGGAGATCTTCTGCGTCATGCAAGGCGCGCCGACCTTCCTCAAGCTCGCGTAACGCGCGACGCGCATACTCCAGCCAGATCTCACCGGCATCGGTCAGGCGAATACGTCGGCCAGAGCGGTCGAAAAGCTGAACCTCCAGCATCGCTTCCAGCTGGCGTATCTGCTGTGACAGCGCAGGCTGGGAGACATGCAGCGCCGCGGCGGCGCGGGAAAAGCCACAATGTTCAGCCACAGCGATAAAGTAGGAAAGTTGGCGCAGAAGCATCGGCCCACCTATAAGAAATTCCAATAGGCATTATCATAAATAAGTCTTTTAACTTATGAAACAAGAGACGTACCCTCTTCGCACGACCCTCAATATATTTCACCTTTAACATCGTTTTATGCAGGAGTGACTATGTCCGCTCACGATCGTTATCTTCAGCGCGCATTAGTGCTGGCAAAACAAAACATTGCTGACGGTGGGCGCCCCTTCGGCGCCGTGCTGGTGCGGAATGATGAGATTGTCGCTGAAAGCATCAATACCTTTCATCTGAGCGGTGACCCAACGGCGCATGCCGAACTGAACGCCGTTCGCGATCTTGCCGCCAGACTGGGAAGCGCGGTGTTGCGCGAATGCGTCATCTATGCCAGCGGACAACCTTGCCCTATGTGCCTGAGCGCGCTCTATTTAACCGGCGTGCGGGAAGTGTTTTTCGCCAATAGCAATCAGGACGGGGAGCCTTTTCAGCTCTCGACCGCCGCGATTTATCAGCAGCTGCAGCAGCCGCTGGCCCAGCAAACGCTGCCGATCCATCATCGCCCGCAGCCGGAGGGAACTGAACTTTATCAGCGCTGGGCGGAACGGCAGTCATGACACCAGCGCTGCGACAGAACCTGACGCTGGCAGTCCTGGTACTGACTGGGATCAATATGCGGCCGCTGCTTACCTCCATTGGTCCTTTGCTGCCGGACATCCGCGCAGCCAGCGGCATGAGCTATACCCTGGCCGCACTCCTGACCGCGCTGCCGGTGATCGCGATGGGGGTGCTGGCGCTGGCCGCTGGCTGGGTCGATCGCTATATCGGTCAAAAGCGCAGTATTGCGCTGAGCCTGCTGATTATCGCGGCAGGCGCCCTGCTGCGGGAAATCGCCCCGAATAGTGGCTTACTGCTCACCAGCGCTCTGGCCGGAGGAATTGGCATCGGCATTATTCAGGCCGCCATCCCGGCGGTAATTAAGCACCTCTTTCCCCGACGGACGCCGCTGGTGATGGGACTATGGTCAGCGGCGCTGATGGGCGGCGGCGGGTTAGGCGCCGCGTTCACCCCATGGCTGGCGTCACATAGCGCGGCCTGGCATGATGCGCTAGCCTGGTGGGCGCTCCCTGCGCTCCTGGCTCTGCTCAGCTGGCTGGCGATTTGTCGGCATTTGCCTCGCGCACCGCATCAGACCAGCGCTTCCCCCCGGGTCGCGATTATTGGCCAGCGCCGCGCCTGGACGCTGGGACTCTATTTCGGACTGATCAATGCCGGTTACGCCAGCCTGATCGCCTGGCTGCCTCCTTACTACATCCAGCTAGGCGACAGCGCCCAGTACAGCGGTTCGCTGCTGGCGCTGCTGACCGTCGGGCAAACCGCCGGCGCGCTGCTGCTCCCGGCGCTGGCTCGCCAGGAGGATCGGCGCCAGCTTCTTCTGCTAGCGCTGGCGCTACAGCTGATTGGCTTCTGCGGCTTTATCTGGCTGCCAGAGCATTTCTCTGCGCTCTGGGCCATTGCCTGCGGCGTGGGATTGGGCGGCGCGTTTCCTCTGTGCCTGGTGCTGGCGCTGGATCACGCCGGACAACCGGCGGTGGCCGGCAGGCTGGTAGCCTTTATGCAGGGGATCGGATTTATCATCGCCGGTCTGTCGCCCTGGCTTTCAGGCCTGCTGCGTAGCCTGAGCGGGAACTACACGCTTGACTGGTCCTGGCATGCGATCTGCGTCCTGCTACTCATGGCGCTGACGCTGCGCTTTATCCCGGCACACTACCCGGCCGAGTGGCGACAGCGCGCCTCAGACCTGCCCTGAACCGACGGCGGCGCGTGGCAAAGATAATACCGCGCGCTCTCGTTGGCCTTCTCCGCCCGCCCCATCGCTAAAACCCGTTTCCTTCGCGTCGCTGGCGCTAAATTTATTACCCTGTGAAATTAATGTGTCGCCGAATCACGACACTCGTAAGTAACTAAAAATTAATAAAAAAATGCCTCTTGTTTCCCTGATTTTTTAGGCGTACATTAGCGCCATCTGGAGCACTAAACGCACAGAATTACGGGCTGCTGCAGGGTGAAGTTACACTGGCGACAGCCCTTGAAAAACAGAACAATTAATTCATTTGAACGTCGCACAAGCGCGTGGAGTGATGAGTCGTGAAATACTTTTTTATGGGCCTCTCTTTTATGGTCATCGTTTGGGCCGGTACTTTTGCCCTGATGATCTAGACTGCAGCGGTGTCAAAAAAAACGGGAGCCTTCATGCTCCCGTTTTTATTTTGCCGTGCTGCCCGCAGCGCTAGCTCGCGGAGGCCAGCAGACCATCCGCGCGGAACATCGCCTTGATACCGCGGATCGCCTGGCGCGTACGGTCCCGGTTCTCGATCAGGGCGAAGCGGACGTGGGTATCACCATAGTCGCCAAAGCCAATCCCCGGCGAGACGCAAACCTTCGCTTCATTAAGCAGCTTTTTCGCAAACTCCAGCGACCCCATGGCGGCGTAAGGTTCCGGTATTTTCGCCCACACGTACATAGACGCTTTCGGACACTCCACCATCCAGCCGGCCTCATGAAGCCCTTTGACCAGCACATCGCGACGGCGCTTATACTGTTCGGCAATATCGCGCACGCACTGCTGATCGCCCTCCAGCGCAGCTATCGCCGCCACCTGCAGCGGAGTAAAAGTCCCGTAGTCATGATAGCTTTTGATACGAGCGAGGGCATTCACCAAAGTCTTATTACCCACCATAAAGCCAATGCGCCAGCCGGCCATGTTATAGCTTTTCGACAGGGTAAAGAACTCGACGGCGACATCCCGCGCGCCGGGCACCTGCATGATGGATGGCGCTTTCCAGCCGTCATACACGATATCGGCATAGGCCAGATCGTGGACGACCAGAATGTCATACTGCTTCGCCAGAGCGACAACCTTTTCAAAGAAATCCAGTTCGACGCACTGCGCGGTCGGATTTGAGGGAAAGCCAAGGATCATCATCTTCGGCTTCGGATAGCTCTCGCGGATGGCGCGTTCCAGCTCGTTAAAAAAATCCACCCCTTCCACCAGCGGCACCGAGCGCACCTGCGCCCCGGCAATCACCGCGCCATAGATATGAATCGGATAGCTGGGGTTCGGCACCAGTACGGTGTCGCCATGATCCAGCGTCGCCAGCATCAGGTGCGCCAGCCCCTCTTTCGAACCAATGGTGACGATCGCTTCCGATTCCGGATCGATATCGACGTTATAGCGTTCTTCATACCAGCGTGAAATGGCGCGACGCAGGCGCGGGATCCCCCGCGAGGTAGAGTAACCATGGGTGTCAGGCCGTTGAGCAACGGTGCAAAGTTTTTCCACGATATGCGGCGGCGTCGCGCCATCGGGATTACCCATACTGAAATCGATAATATCTTCGCCGCGCCGACGCGCAGCCATTTTCAGTTCAGCAGTAATGTTAAAAACGTACGGAGGGAGACGATCGATACGCGTAAAACGGCGTTCAGGACTGGATTCAGCCATAGGTTCCTCTAATTAACGTTAGCGCCCGGACCGTCCGAGCGACGCTGCCGCTGTTGCGGCTCGTTTAGAAAATAACCTGAAAAAATTCATGTTGTCGAGAGGCCCGTTAAAAAATATTCCCTGGCATATAAAACGGGTATCGACTGCGCTAAATGCGGCAGTTCATTGGCGGAATAATCCCGGGTTGTATAAAGGTGGTAACACACTGATATCTTTCTTAACACAGAATATTATCGTTAATGGCGAAGACCGCCGCTATCGCGATGCTTTTTAATTAATCCCCTTTAAAAAGTGTGACTTTTCCGCTTTATGGTTCCACGGCTGGTCTTCTGCCGTCAGGTTTTTTATCATGTCCCTTTCTGGCCACTGACGCGGCGCACCCATGCACGAAATCTTTACTATGATGCTGGCGGTCTATGATCGTGCGGCCCTGATGCTTATTTGCCTCTTTTTCCTTATTCGCCTGCGCCTGTTCCGCGAACTGTTGCATAAGTCGGCCCATACTCCGAAAGAGCTGCTGGCGGTGACAGCCATTTTCTCGCTGTTCGCGCTATTTAGTACCTGGTCCGGCGTCCCGGTTGAGGGGTCCCTGGTGAACGTGCGCATTATCGCCGTGATGTCCGGTGGGATCCTGTTTGGTCCCTGGGTGGGCGCGATTGTCGGGGCGATTGCCGGCGTGCACCGCTATTTGATTGATATCGACGGCGTGACCGCGGTGCCCTGCTTTATCACCAGCATTGTCGCCGGCCTGCTGTCGGGGTTGATTAATCGTAAAGTGGCCCGCGAACAACGGTGGAAAATCGGCATTCTGGCGGGGATGATGTGTGAAACTCTGACCATGATCCTGGTGGTGGTCTGGGCGCCTTCCCTGAGTCTCGGCGTAGATATTGTTTCGAAAATTGGTATCCCGATGATCCTCGGCAGCGTCTGCATCGGCT
>OFOU01000796.1_pt1 | contig 22853 bp, 22 predicted proteins | sample 1542061 | NCBI WGS metagenome assembly OFOU01 (sample SAMN04209239, study PRJEB22552) | human gut metagenome | biome: gut; material: feces | host: Homo sapiens | place: USA: Oklahoma
AAGTATTTACTGCTACAACTGATTCTGAGATTGCTGTAGGCACTTCATACATTGTTGGATATTTAGAGGAAAAGACTTCTGGTGTTCAGAAGGTATCCTTTAACAATAAGAAGATTCCAAAGGACTTCTTTATTCAGATGTCCACCTTAGATAAGAACGAAAACGGCGAATTGGTTCCAATGAGAATCACTGCTTACAAAGCAAGTCCTCAGAGAAATCTGGAGCTTTCTTTCTCGTCTGACGGTGATCCAGCCGAAATCACAATAACTTGTGACGCATTGGTAGATGAGAACGGTGATGTTCTTGACATGATTGAGCTTACAGACGAAACCGAATAAATTCATACAAGAGGGCTGTAACATGCCCTCTTCTTGCGAGGTCTATATGATAAAAGAATGTAACGTAATTACTCGAAACGATAAAGTTTCTGTAGTATTATTTGATGACAAAAAAATTCAGATTCCAACTAATAAATCAATTAAACATTTTGCATATATTCAATTTAATAAAGGAAACTATACCGTCGTTTCTAAAGAAGAATATGACAAAGAGAAAGCCAAGGAATCTATTAAAAATCGAATACAAAAGAAGAATAATGAAAATTTAGTGATGGATAATGAGGAATAGGGATATAACCACTTGTAATCCATCACAAGTACGTTATGTCCCTATTTTTTTACCATATAGAATAGAGGTGTAGGTATCAATAATAAGATAAAATTTGACAAAGAGTATTCGACCCAATGGTCGCTAGAGTATCTTTATTTGAAGGAATGTGGGATTCCTTATACTTTTATAAAGACTGAAAATGGAATCACAACTTGGAAGTATCACAAAAATTACAGACTGTTTGATGCTTTGAAAAATTTTTATAAGAATCAATAAGATTTTTTATGGTTGTTCAAGATAATGAGCGTAAAAGTAGATAACGTAACTGTGAGTACATGACACTCAGCGTATGTGCAATAGCCAGTCAAGTCTCCTACTCTCCAGGATCAAAGAAAGGATAATATATGGATGAAATCATAAGAACACTACCTATATTGGCAGTCGCAATCCTTATGAATATAGGCGCAGGCTTATATTACAATATCGGAACAAAAGACTTATCATTTGATATGAAGAAACTGGTAAATGGTGTTATTAAGGCGCTAATCATATGTGGTATGTTTGTTGGGACTGCATATTGCTTCGACTCAACTGACTTATCTTCTATCGGAGTGACGCCACAGTTTATCATGAACTCAGCAATTGTAATTTACGTAAGTAAATCAGTCATCTCATTAGGTAAAATTCTTGGCGTAGATACAGAACATAAGAAGGAGTAATTTATGGCAACATCAAAACATAGAAGGCAAAACGTAGTTGACAAGTATGCTACTATCATCGGTCGTAATTTCTACAACCAAAATTTACGTGATTACTGCTTCAGAAAATATAAAGATGGAAATTACTACTCTGATTGTAGTTCCTCCATCTCATATTCCTATAAAGAAGCTGGTGACAGTTTTGGAGTACTAAATACTGCCGGCATGTATAATTCTAACAAGTTTACGTTTGTAGAAGTAATTATAAAGAATGGTATTATACAGAATCCGGAAATTCTGCGACCTGGTGATATGTTACTATTTGCAGGTTCTGACTCATCCAGGCCAAAGCGGATCGGTCATGTTGAGATGGTTCATCACAAAGATTCTAACGGAAACTGGATTATTAGTGGTCATGGCAGCGGCGTACCATCCTATAAGAATATGGATGCTTATTGTAAAAGCAGATATAGTTCCTGGGCTTCTGGTGGTTGGAGGAAAGGGCTTGTTTGTGTCAAGCGATTCATCCAGGATGACGGCAGCGAGAACAAAACTGGATGGTATCAGGAAGATGGAGGATGGAAATTCTATCTTGGAGATACTGGGGACTATGTAAAGAATGACTGGTATAAGGACTCTAATGGCCGCTGGAGCTGGTTTGATGCGGCTGGTCATGCAATCTCAAATGCCTGGTATGAATACGAAGGAAATTGGTTTTGGTTCGGACCAGATTGTTATATGTATTCCAGTCAATGGATTGAGTATAAAGGCAATCAATACTATCTCACTTCTGATGGTTCAATGGCTAAATCTGCTTACATAAAATCCAAAGATCCAAATCTGAATATTTACTATTGGGTAAATGAAGGTGGCGTTTATGAACCGCAGTGGAATACTCCTTCTCCAGATTTAATGAAATATAATTTAGTTGAGTAAGGAGGATTTTTATGAATGGAAGCAATACAAACTTTATTTAATCAAGATATAACAGCTTTAGTAATAGGCATTTTTATTGTAATGTCTGGTATTATCGCAATGTTCAATATCATTGGAAAATTTTCTGAGATTATTGGTAGACCCCTAAAGTGGGTACAACGTAAAAATCAAGACCATGAATTACTGATTGCGACTTCAACGAAGTTAAATGCCTTACAGGACAAGCATGAAGAGGATGTACGACAATCTATTAGTCATGATAAAGCGATTAAAGAAGATTTGGAAATCTTAAAGAAAATGTTTATTGATAAAGAAATAGATGACCAACGTTGGGAAATCCTTGATTTTGCTTCAGCTATCTCAGCTGGCAGGAAGTATAGTAAAGAGCAATTTGACCATGTGTTATCTATTTATGAGAAATACGAGAATATATTAGAAGCTCATAATCTAAGCAATGGTCAAGTTACAACCTCAATGGAAGTAATCAATGAGGTGTACAAAGAAAAACTTAAAAACGGTTTTTAATTATGAAAGAGCGTTTTCTTATGAAGCCGCTCTTTACAATATATGAACATGTTCTGATAGTATGATCATTACTACCAAGATGATAATAATCCCACCAACTTTCATCAGATATTAGGCGTACTTGATGATTGCTACTAAAACGATTAGTAGAACCATAAATGCAGAATTTATTCTGAATTCCATAAAACCTCACCTCAATACTTATTTGATATCTATGTGAAAAGTCTATCAAAACCGTACTTAAGTGAGATCTATAGGCTAACGCCTGCCATTTCTGGCGACCGTACTGACTACTCGTTGGCCCTCCTACAACTATCTTTTGGATAGTCATTCCACCACAGGATTATTATAATATACTTGGGAGATTATACAATTCAGAACATTTGTTTAAAAGCTTCTTTAGAAGCACATTTTCTAAGGAACCTTGACTACAGTTGAGGTTCTTTTTATATTTCAGAACTTAAAAAGAGAATATCTGTATGAGAGACAATGGTTTGATACAGGTATTTTTTATATCTGTAAAGCAGGAAGTCATTGAGCCTGTTTCTTGAGTAGTGAATAGACGGAGTAATTACCCGTCGAAGCCGAATACCTCTGACGGCGCTCACTACTCTTCTATTAACTAATTCAGAGGGATTATAGAAAGTTGAGGTACAAAGTATGAATGAATTAAAAAATAATGGAACACAAATATTTATGGGGATTGAGATACCTATTATCGAAGGCGGTTTTGGTGAAAATCAAAAAGTGATATTAGCAAAAACCATTTCCGAAATTCATGGGCAACCACTAAAGAAAATCAATCAGCTAATAAATGAAAATATAGATGAATTTGAAGTTGGGGTTGATATTTTAGATTTAAAAAGTGGGTACTTACAAAGTACCGAGTTTTTATTGAATTTCATGAACAGACAGTCTATTTCTAATTCAACTAATATATATTTACTGTCTGAGCAAGGCTACATGTTGCTTGTTGGTTTCATGAAAACAGAACAGTCGAAAAAAATCCGCAAGAAACTACGGAGAGAATATTTTGCAATGCGTAAAGCAATAAACTCTGATAAAAAAGCACATCTATTATTAATGATTTATAATGGTGGTCAAGATGGTGTTCTTGCTTCCAAAGAACTGGTACAATTGGAAGTTGAATCCGCTACCACTCCCTTACTTGAAAAAATTGAAGAGGACAAACCATATACCGAATTTGCAAAGCATGTAACAGAGTCAAGTGATACTGTAGACGTTGGAGAATTTGCAAAACTTGTAAAAAAGGAAAATATAAAAATTGGTCGAAACAGGTTATTTGAGTGGTTAAGGTTTAATGGATATTTAATGCAGAATAATAACCCATATCAGAAGTACATAGAGTCAGGCTATTTCAAAGTTGTTGAAGTAACCAAAAATACTGCATATGGCACAAGTATTTATACAAAGACTCTTATTACTGGCAAGGGTCAAGTATATCTAGTAGAAAAACTAAAAAAAGAATTTGGAATTGCAGCATAATCATTAATTAAGAACTCCGTCAGGTAATCTGGTGGAGTTCCTTTTATGTTAAAGGGGTGAATAGACAATAGCAGCAAGAAAACGCTCTCTTTACAACGTAGATATAAGTAAAGCGGGACAGCAAAAAAGAACTTACAAAGGAATTAAATATGATTCATTGACAGAAATGCAATTTATGAAAGAGGTTATCGAGCCTAAGCTTGCAAGTGGCGAAATTACTAAATTTGAGCGCCAGGTCACATATGTACTTCAAGATGGATTCACCATGAAAAGTGGAGAAAAGATATTACCTATAAAGTATGTTAGTGATTACGATGTTTGGTACTCTGATGGAACTTTTATCGTGTACGATATCAAGGGGCAACCAGATTCAGTTAGTTTACTTAAAAGGAAATTATTTAGATATCGATATCCTGATATAAACTTGGTGTTTATATGTCGTAATCTAAAACGCGGCGGTTGGATAACATATGATGAATTAAAGAAAATGAAAGCTCTTGAAAAGAAGAGCAAAAAATAATATTGGAGGAAAAATATATGATTAGAAATTGGATTGTCATGAAGAAGAAGGAAATCACTTTAAAAGTCAAATTATACACTGTTATCGAAAGATTCATCACAGAACAGAAGGATATCACCACTCTCCTATCAAATCTGTTTACGGTCCTGAAGGATGTCCCGCTTAACGAATTGAAAGACGAATTTATTGGGAAATTAGCGGAGATTATTCATGACCAGGCTGAAGCAGAACGCAATGGTGAGACCAGTATCAAAGGGGATTAAGTATATGAACAAAAGAAAATGGACACATATCTTGACTAAATTACTTACACTTTTTTTGGTTGGATATTGTACATATATTGCATTGGAAGTGACTTATAGAAATGTAAGTTATCCTCTCATGGGTTGCGTTGGCGGTATCTCCCTCTTGCTCTTTGATCAGATTAACAACAAAATATCTTGGAATCTTGACTTAATTCTACAAGGTTTTATTGGGTCAGCTATTGTAACTAGCTTTGAGCTGTTTGTCGGTGAAGCGCTGAAAGTTCTAAATCATCCTCTAATGTGGGACTACTCCAATATGCCATTTAATTATGACGGTGTGATATGTTTGCCGTTTTCAATAGTATGGATTATCATTACGATACTCGGGATACTCGTAGCCGATGCATATAATTATTATCTATTTCACGAAGAACCACGACCGTATTATTGGATTATAGGCCATTACTTTGTTATGCCCAAGAGGTATTGTGATGGCGAGTAAATTATTTAGGACGCCTGTGGAGTTAAAGAATTATATGCAGGTATTATGTGATAAGGCCATAAAAGCCACTGTTGAAGAAGCAAAAAAGCAACTTACCAAATGTATTGATGAGCAATATTACAAAGATCCTGAATTTTATCCAAATGTATATGAACGTACCGAAGCTTTTCTAAATTCAGCCACAGGTCAACTGTTATCCAATAATTCGGCAGAAATATATATTGATGTAGAAGGTATGCATTATAAAAACAATTTTAATGCAATGCAAGTTGTAACCTGGGCCTCAAATAGTCAGCATGGAGCTAATTATTATCAAACATCTACACCAGATTTTTGGTCTACATATATTGAATGGTGTAATGAAAATCTGATTGAGTTGTTAAAAATAAATCTGAGAAAAGTCGGTCTAAAGATAAAATAAACATCAAGAATTTCTTGCTATATTTTTATATATAGACTATACTGAAATAGAAAATACTAACGATATTTTTTATGGAGGTATAAATATGAGGTCAGAATCAAAACGTCGTGGTCTTCCTACTTTGGCTAAAGAAGTTAAGAACGGTAAGTATAATTTTAAGCATCCGCTTCAGCGTCCTTCTGGACAGTGGAATGCACTACAGAAAACAGAATTGATTGATAGTGTGTTGCGTGAATACCTAATCGACCCTGTTACAATCGTCGTTAGTATGGTTGATGAAACAACTGGCGATGTTATTAAATTAAATAATGCTGTCATTGATGGCGTTCAGCGTATAACCAATTTTGCCGATTTTGTAAATGGTGAGTATCGTTTATCAAAAAGGTTAGATGATGTCCCCTTTACTATTGAAGGAAAAACATTCTATCCATCAGAATCATTATGGGGAAAGAAGTTTGAAGAACTGGACGAAGAAATAAAGAGCAAACTTAGTTATTATGAATTGCCCATCGACTTCTACCATGAGGCAACTAATAGAGAAATCACTGAACTATTTAGACGCAAGAATTCTGGTAGACCTCTCACTAACGCACAGAAAAACTCTGTGAATATTAGTGATGAATTGTATGGTCAGATTTTAAGCATATTAAACGCTGATGGATATACTTATGAAGTTGAAAAGAAAAATCGTGCTGGTGAAGTCATTATGAAAGACGGAAAGCCAGTCATGAAAGAAAAGAAAATGCCAAATCTATGGGAAAGAATTTTCAGCGCCGGCATTTTTAAGAACAGTGAGGACCGTAATCTCATTCTCGAAATCATGATGTTAGTATCTGGTTACAGTAAAGAGCATGAATTTGGATTTAGGAATGAGGATATTCAGGCGTTCATTACATGGTTTGATGAGCAAGAAAACAAACAGGAAGTAATTGACTTAATTATCAACGCTGCTGACTCTATTAATAGGAGAATTACAGAAAAGATTCCAAATCTAAAAAAGACCTCTATCCCGATGTTTGTTGCTGGTATGTGCAAGGTGATTAAGTACAAGGGTGGAAAAGATAAATACATGGTACTCTCAAAGGAATTTTTCAATAGCTATGAACAGAATGAAGAGTACAGGAATCTCTGTGGTTCCGGATCTGCTGCTAAAGAGAATGTACAGGCCCGTTGGGAAGTATTCAAGAACATGGCTAAGAATTGCTAATAAATCATGGATGGTTGAGTTAACTACTCTTCCATCCTTTTTATGTAGAAAAATAGCACCGTATTGCTACGATGCTATTTCTCCGCCATCTTCTACTTCTCTCCACTGTAAGTTCTTAGGCATTTGCAATTAGTCAGATTGCATCTCTAAGATAAGGTTTTGAGTCTGTATTGACTTTATCCATTTGCTCTATAGATAATTATAACATTAATTATCTAAGTGTCAAGTAAATGTTTTCTCCATTCATTTAACTATATCTCAGAACTTATGCGGATATAGGGTTTGTATTATTGTTACGTGTAGCAGAAGGTGACTAGTCTTCTACCGTTCTTCTAATTCGTTAAATGAATGGATACTCACATCTGTAGTGCTATGTTACATTACTTTTTCTTATTGTCTCTGTAGACTGTGTATACAAATGTTAAGACTGCAACACAGGCAGAAACTATTGAGCAAATGGTTTCCATTACAGCATTTCCTTATCTACCTATACCGCCACAGATAGAGATATTATAACACTTAATCCAATCATATAACAGACGGAACATCCGTTTAAAACGAATAATTGGAGTGTAATTATGGAACATATGAAAAATGATTATAAAATCAATCGACCACAAAACCAATCCGACGTTTCGGAGCCTCTGGCACAGGTTTCTATGCAACAGTTAGTAAAAAATCCAATTGTGACACATGTTGGATTAATTCCAATGGCTTGCCTGAATTGTCCTTACCTCCAAATCGAATTAGGTTGTAACCAATGCAACCGGAGCTACAGGAATCCTCGGCGCAGTTCTCAATATGTGTAATGATGGTAAGTTTGTAGAGGATATTAAGCAGTTTTGTGTGACCTCACTCGGAATGCCTGGGATGAAGTAAATTGCATTAGTAGAGACAATACAAAAAGGATATGCTTGCTCAAGGCACACCCTTTCTGTCTACCACTACTTACTATCCGCATCTCCCCCATATTTCAAGTATTAATTAAGTAATTAATGTGATTACTCCAGCAGAAAATTATTGTACTGCAATTTCGTCTGTAACTGATGCAAACTGAGAATTTTTCATAGAAAGGAAATAAAAATGGATAAATTTCTTGATTGGATGTATAAATATGGATGGGTAGTACAAACAGTCATCGCTACACTTACTCTTATTTCTGCCGTCATAACAACTATTAATTTATTTGAGATGTCAGATTGTCTATTAATTCTTTTAAGTGAGTTGAGTACAACGTATTAAGTATATTCCACAATAATGATAATGAGGAAATAATTACAGGTATTAGCCACTTGATTAAATCTCTTCTTTTTTGAGATTTCTTATTCTTTTTATCCATAAAATAAGATAAAGTATCTCTATTGGGAACAACCTCAATATATGTTTTTAAAGTATCATGATGTCCTGTTAAATATTTAATCTCAAAATAGCCGAGAGTTTCCATATCTCTCAGTTTATTGATAAAGTCGGATTCAGAATAATCAAGATTATAATTCTTTCTGCTTACTGTTATTCGATTATTGGTGTCTCGCGGTAATGATAGCAGGAATCTTAAAATATTTTCTTGTTCTTTTGTGAGCATATGTTTTCACCTCATTTTTTTAATAAAGAAATTATATCACCATTCATCTAAAAACAGAACACAAATTAGAGTATCAGTGTCAAAACTGATACTTCTTTTATTAGCACTCTCCTTTCGTGAGGGTGTTTTTTATTGCAATAAATTATGGAAGGAGTCATGAATGAACGATAATTTCAAAATATTTCTTCAAGCTATTATTGACGATAGTAGTTTAACCAAAGTTCAAAAAGATCTAGCAAGAAAAAAATTAGAAATCCAAGCTGATATTGATTTTTCTAATTTTGCAAAGAGTAAGGCTGATATCGAAAAGCAGTTTCGAGCGCTATCAGGAATCATCAAAGATATACTTGGAGATACTGTTTCTGATAAACAAGCTACCCAATGGGTCAAACAGTACTATAAAGAAATTGAATCTGGAGCAAAGCAGGCTGTTAAAGAGCAGGAAAAGCTAGTTAATGCTATGGCGAAAGGACGCGAATCTTCAGAACAAGCACGCCAAGCAGAAGAAAAACGCCATCAACTTGCCCAGGATAAGGCTGTAAATAAGGCGCTTGAGGAAGAATATAACTTACGTCAAAGAATTGCAGATAAGTCAAAAGAAATTCAGCTCGGAATCGATACAGAGAAATATTCAACCCAAATTAATTCGTTTCAGCAACAGTTAAGTAAATTTGGAATTGATAGTGGAGAACTATTTCTTCAAGCAAGTGCCTCACTTAAACAATTAGAAGCTGCTTATAACGATATGAAATTCTCTGATGGAGATGAACGATTAGAGCATGAAAAGGAATACCAAAAGCTTCTTGAAAAAACAAAAAATCTTCTTACTCAAGTCAAAGGTCAAAAGTCCAATGAGCTAATTTCTAATGGAGACAATCGGCGTATATCCTTTGTCAATGAATTAAACAATTACCTTCAAAAAAATACTGCCATGACTAAACAGTCTAAGCAGCAAATCATTGAATGGATTAATACGCTTAATTCTGCTGATGACATGACAAGAGGTACTTTTGATAATCTCAGGGCGCAGTTCAAGGGGCTGGATGCAGAACTACGTGCAGCGAATAAATTAGGATTATCCTGGGCCGATAAATTCAAACAGGCAGTTGAGAAGTTTGGTGGCTGGGCTATTGCCACAGGCTCAGTTATGGAGATGTGGAATTTATTCAGGAGAATGCCAAAAGAAGTATATAACATAGATACTTCAATGACTAGTCTCTACAAAGTAACCGATGAAACAGAGAAAAAATATACTAAGTTTTTAAATAACGCATCTTCTAAAGCTCAAGATCTTGGACGTTCTATATCTGGACTAGTTGAACAAACAGCTGATTGGGCCAAATTGGGGTTCGATATTGATCAGGCCAGTGAATTAGCACAAATATCTTCTATTTATTCAAACGTAGGTGAGGTTGATGATGCTACCGCTGTTTCCGATCTCGTTACTGCAATGAAATCTTTTAATATCGAAGCGTCAGATAGCATTACCATTGTAGATTCGTTAAATAAGCTCGGAAATGAATTCGCAACGGATTCCGCCGCTTTAGGAGAAGGTCTTAAGAAATCTGCTTCTGCGTTGAGTTTAGCTGGAAATGACATAAATCAGACTTTAGCCATGATTACTGGTGGCACAGAAATCACACAAAATGCTTCAGAAATGGGAAACGCTCTTAAAGTGCTTAGTATGAGGTTAACTAATCAGCCTCCATATTATGAAAATAATATGCTATGTACTTATTAAAACATAGACGATAACTATATCGGTCAAAGGATGGGGACATCAGAGACCGAGGTAAGACTGTTAAAATGTAATCGGAAAGGAATTATTATTCGCAAAAAAGCCTCCGATTATGAAATAAAAGAAAAATGTAATGATTTGAAACTAATTTATAAATATAGGTACAGTATGAAACATGATACTCATATCGTTTGCTCATGTGAAATTCATAAAGATAAGGGAGATTTAGACATAACCTGGAGCCACCTGAAAAATGCAAAATATGGGTGCAAATATTGTGCAGGAAAAGGAAAAGACATCTCTGATTATTATGACAAGATAGATATGTTGAAAATCGAGATATTATCTGATTACATTGGATTCGAGAAAAAAATTAAATGCAGATGTAAAACATGCGGATTTGAATTTGAAACAATGCCAAAGACTTTAATCCAAGGCAAATATTATTGCCCAGAGTGTAGTATAACACAAAGAGGAATAAGTAGAAGAACTAATTCAGAGATCTATAAGAAAAAGGTGTATAAAGATAACCCGGATATATTATTGTTAGAATCATATACCAGATCAAAAGATAAAATCAAATGTCGTTGCAAAAAGTGTGGACACGAATGGTCAAGTTGTGCAAGTAATATTTTAAGTGAACATATTAGATGTCCTGTTTGTTCAAGTAGTAAATCAGAAGATCAACTTGCAGGAATACTAACATCTTTAAATCTGAATTATGAACGCAAAGTTAGATTTAAGGAATGTAGATATAAAAAACCGCTAGAATTCGATTTTATTATTTATGATAATAACAAAAATATAACCTTTGCTTGTGAATATGATGGAGAGCAGCATTACATGCCAATTCAATATACATCAAAGCAAACAGCAGAATCACATCTTGTAATTACTCAAATCAGAGATAAAATTAAAAATGAATACTGTAAAAGCAATGATATTATAATGATTAGGATTCCATATTGGGAAAAGAACAATATGGAATCTTTTTTAATTAAGAAATTGAAAGAAAATAAATTAGATTACATTTTAACAGAAACCGTAACGACTACAGGGTGTATACAGTAATGTTTACACTGAAGTTATCTCCCCTGTTACATAATAACGAGGATAATATATAGTCTGATCTCACGCTATAATCTAAATATTTAATGAAACGTGAGAACATGCCAGAAATGACATGTCGCCATATTATTAAATTTGGTCAGTAGGCATTTTTAATGCTGAAAGTAACAGAATGTACGTGGCATGAAGGGCGAATTGGAGGCTCTAGGTGAAGAATATGAGAATGTAGAATCCATATCAAAAATTCAAACTCAAATTCTTAACCAAACTAATGGAGCTGTAAACATATTTGACAAGAATGGAAATTTCAAATCAACTTATGAAATATTAAAAGGTATTTCGAAAGTTTGGTCAGATATCAGCCAGGTTGATCAGGCTGCGCTCCTTGAAACAATAGCCGGTAAACAGCGCGGAAACCAAATTTCAGCATTAATTCAGGCTTTCCAGTCAGGACAAATCGAAAAGGCTTATGAAGCATCTGTTAATTCTGCTGGTTCCGCAATGCAAGAGCAGGAACGTTGGATGGAAAGTTTGGAAGCAAAAACGCAACAGCTAGAAGCTGCGTTCCAGTCCTTATCTTCTACAGTTTTCGACTCTGATTTTTTAAAAGTATTAGTAGATAGCGGTATCACATTAACTAATGTATTGGATACAGTTATTGACAAAATTGGTGTAATACCAACTTTAATTACAGGCGGTAGTATTACCGCGTTTATTAAAAACTTCGATTGGCTCTGTAATAAGAGCTACTTAAAAATTGCCTAGATTTTTAAGGTGGTCTACTATGTGGGAAGAAATGTCATATTGGCGACAAAATCAACTCCGTAGGACGAAAGTTTCAAAATAAAAAGAGGACGAATTGGCCTGAAACCCTAATGCTCACTATGCTACAACGTAATCGAAAGGTAGGCGTGAATGCAACCGAAAGGTAAAAAAATCAATCGGCACAACTATGGTCGAGAGTGAGATGCATATGACTAAAAAATACGGTCTAAGTGCGTGATTAAATCAAATGGGTAAGAAACTAACTGGCAGCTAACTCAATTCACGTATAGTCGTACTATATAATCCGATAGATAGCAATTGCGAAAGCAATGTCGGGATAAAAGTACTAAGAGTTGAGAAAGTTCAACGAGCATGATTCCTCACAGAACACCAAAGCCATATTTGTTGTTCTGTTAATGTATGTTCTAACATAGTTTATTGTGGTGAACCACACGGCAAGGTTATGTCGTTAATCAGTTATGGTTATCATAAATACTATATTGTTAGCAGCATTATCCATTATGCTGTTTGATATAACTGAATGGATTTTAAATTTCATTTACACGTTCTTCTCATAGTGATATACTAATTTCGTAAGACAAAATACAGAACAGGAGAATATCATTATGGCAAGATCAAAAAAGAATATGACACTTGAAGAACAGCTCCAGGATGTAGAAATTAAAATCACATCGACGGAGGAACAATTAAAAGATTTAAAAAGCAAAAAGAAAAGCATTGAAGCTGCTATTAAAGAAGAAAAACTCAGTAAACTTTTAGCTGCAATCGAAGAAAAAGGCATTACCGTTGAGGATGCGATTGCTAAGTTATCTGAATAAAAATCGAGTAAATATAAAAGGGATATGCTTCTAAGGCACATCCCTTTATAAATTATGAATACAAATGCAACAGCAAGGTTAACCCTCCGCTCATACGTTCATACTACGTTTTCTTCCAGATTCTTTGTTCTGCTAAGATAAGCAAAAAGTATTGCAAGAAATTGGCTACGATGTTTGGTACCTTTTGGCGATTTCTGGATATAATCATTTAGTAACAGAATGTATACACTGCTCATCTTCTTTTATAAGTAGTAGTGCATATTCATAACGGTATCCGATATAGTGCAGGTCTGCTCCTAATTGAGTAAGCAGTTTATGTATGTCTGAATTGGCAAATATAGAATTAAGCAACATCTTCTTTCTTCCCCCTTTAGCGGATATCTTTACCACGAGGGTACATCAGGTGAGGGGTATTTATTTTCGTACATGTTACTTAGCCATAACACAAGTTACTATTTCCTATTAATATATTACCATGATTTCTTCAAGCTTTATATTATATTCTGCTTCAAAATGATGTCGTTTTTAGCAGAGTTCTAATATTCAACCACTCACAAAGTACATATGTTCCCGTAGAATTATATAGATTATTGGTATATAATGGATATATTATTACTAATGATTGGGGAACTACCTATGAAACAAATTATAAATTCTGGTATTTATTCGGTTGATTTACACGGTACAAACAATGCTGAATTTGCTGGAGAACATCCCTCTTTAATATTAAGAAGCATAAAAAATAAAGATATGTATTATATCATTCCTCTTACTTCGTTTACCAAAGAACGCTGGAAAAAATATAGGAAATTATTATGTTGTAGAATAGTGTCGATTAATTCAATAGCTAGGATTGACAAGATGCAGATTATCCATAAAGATAAAATTCCTAATAGATGGGTCGATAACGAAACTTTTTTACTACCACTGCCATCAGAAATCAAGGCTGTTCATCGTAGGATAATTGAATATTTAGAATTATCCGTAGACAAAGGCTTAAATGATTATGAAAAATTTTATCAAAATTACACTAGCGCTTATTCTAAGTTTTCAAATCTATTTATAGATAATAAAGCAGAATCTTTGGATAGTTTTGAAATTTCAGAAGATAATAATGGAAATATTGCAATCATTTCACAGCTAGATGATTATTCACACCTGAGCTTTGATGATATTAAGAGGATAATATGGTCAATTATTGGACGAAATGATTTAAAAGTATCATATAATCCTAAAGAACATATACTATCATTAGAGATATCCAGAAACAAAAATAACATATTGACATTCTTCGAATGGTATGATAAGATGAACTTAACAGAAGAGCACGTGTAAGCGGTAAGACTAGCTGTTATTTTATGTGACCTTTGTAGAAGGGCAAACTTTAAGTTGTAAGACCAGCTACACTATTATAAAAAGAGACGTTTTTACGTCTCTTTTTATCTATATTAGATTAAGAATACACCCCTTAGTGATGAACTATATTGTCAGCCATTTTGTATGGTGAGACCGCAAACTGAATGCTTTAACTGATAGGAGTAGAGAGAAATGACCTACTCCTTTTTTCTATCTAAATATTTTACTAAAAAGAGACTATTTCTAGTCTTTCTAAAAATCACTTTTACAATTATTGCAGTACCATTGTTTGTTAACCTTCTCCTTGCTCAATCTTTTCAACCACAACTGATGTCCCATTAGCAACGACACCAATCATATTATTGGAGAATGTGATATAGTCAAAGTCTATTCCGATTATTGCATTTCCCGAATTCTGTGCAGACTTTTTTACAAGATTTTTAAGAGCTAATTCTCTTGCTGTCTCTAATTTATCAGAAAACAGCTCTGACTGAGAACCAAATAAATCACTTATACTGGCACCAAATTCAGATAAAAAGCCTGTTCCCAATACGACGCTTCCACTTATAACGCCATTATACCCCTTGATTCTGTAGCCATCAAAATAATAACCCGTAGTCATCAGATGATTATCCATAAGTCTTTTGAATTGTAATTTTTGTTCAGCTTCCTTTTCAACTCTAAGGGCTTCTTCTGTTTTGTTAACAATATCTTGCTGCAACTTATCTAATACTGTTTGTTTTAAACTCTCAGCAAATGATAATATATAATTAGTTGAATCTTCTGAAAAGTTACATTTTTTAATTGTAGCGACTGCGTTTTCATAGTTAATTTCAAGACAATATTTGTCTTTAGATTGTTCTACTATATTTAACTGTGTTTTAAATTTATAGAAACAACCATCGCACATTGGCTCATCATATTCATCTGAAAGTTTATTTGAGCCAACAAGTAATCCTAATTTCTTATCACAGCATTTGCATGTCGCCATTTTTATATCTCCTTAACCTTAAGTTTATTCTTTGCATATAATCTTTCCTACAGCAAAGACTCCCTACAGTTTTAGTAAAGATTTAAATATTTATCCAAGTCTTTTTTATAATTTTTATAATCTAATTTTTCTAAATCATCATCGGTAAGTTGATTCTGAGAAAAACTATTTCTTAGTTTTTTCCTTATCATCATAGTATAATATAACTCTTCAATGCTATTATACGATTGAATAAAAACTTGCGGTCGAAAAGAATCTGATAAGTAACTTTCAGCTATTGTAATGATATCTTTCCTAAAAATTTCTGGAATAATTTCAATGTAGTTTACAGTATATTCTGGGTTTATATATTTTCGAACAAATGCAATATTCGCAATATATCTACTCACTTTTCTTAAGTCTGAGATTATTGTTTCTGGATTGCAATTAGCTACTGCATTTGATAGGGTTTTAGAACAGACTGTTGAATTTTTTTGAATAAAATCTCCTAAATTTATTTCTTTATCATAATGTTTGAAAACTGTATTAAAATTTATATTATTTAAATTCTGCAAATCTAACGCCCTACCCAGTTCAATCTCATAAGCATGTATTTCAGAATATAATTGCATAACTGTTTTAAATTTAGCATAAGGCAAAACTCTTAAAGACAAAGAATCTGTAAGATGTGTAAATTCATGAAATAGAATGGATGCAATTTCAGTATTATCCATTATTGCAAAAAGCATATAATCAAAATGCAATATGTATCTTTGATTATATAAATCTTCAGCTTCCATTTGTGCCAAATAATCTATATTTTCATTTTTACCATTATGAAATTTTACTATTAATTTGGGTAACGAGTTGTCATTTACAAATGTTTTATACTTTGAATAACATTGCTGAATTGCAATTTCATATTTTACTAATGGATTAACTGACATAATATTTTCTCCTAAAGGATGTGATTAAAATTATTGTAAAATTTAAAACTTTATATATTAAAATATGGATATCTATTACAATCTTCTTGTGCAAAAGAAAAATTGAAAAGGATAAAAATTGGTTATAACTTTACCACGTATGTCCACAATTTTTACATTTGAAAGTTTTATTAATCTTTTTGCTAAATAATCCCCACATCACTATGGATGCTCCTCGTTCTAGTCCGCCTATTTTCTCTATGTTAGTTGAGTTGCAGGTTGGACATTTAGGGATATTTTGTTGCTGTATTGGCCGTTGTTCTGTGTTAGTGGGGATTGTTTCTAATACCATTGCTTTTGCTGTGGTTTCGTCGCACCCTACTGTTTCCATGATGAATTTTGTTGCTTTGTTGTAGTTTTGTTCAACTAAAATATAATCCAATAATTTATCTAACGCATCCTCACCCTTAGAGTCAAAAATATCATTTGCTTCTTGTTTCGTCATAATCCACAAACTCCTATTTATATTTGTAAATACAATTACAATTATTATAACGCATCTTAAAGATCTAGGCAATCTAAAAAATGTGACAACATCAATAAACAGTGTGTTTTCTGGAATAGAAAAAATAACAAGTAGTAATTTTGATAAAATTGTTTCTAAATTAAAAGATGATTTAACTGATTTTTCTTTAGAGTCGGTTAAAGCAGCAACTTCGCAGATGGCATTAGAGAAAGTACAACTCAAAGCTATTTTCACAGCAAAAGGCTTATCTGGAGCAGAATTAGATGCCGCAGTTAAAACTGCTACATACTCGGCCGCTCAAAAAGAAGCCACCGCAACCACAGGCGGACTCACCGCAGCGATGAAAGGATTAGGTGTGGCAATTGCAACTAATCCACTATTCTGGGCCGCTGGAGCCGCTTTAGGTATTTACGCAACAGTCAAAGCAATTGATTACTTTACAGTATCGGTCGAAGAAGCCCGCGAAACTGCTATAGACGCCGCATCCGAATTAGACGAACTAGAGTCATCAATAGATTCTATAAATAGCGAATTAAAAACATCAGCTTCGCGAATTGATGAACTAAATGACAAACCCAATCTGACATTTATTGAGCAGGAAGAATTACAGAATCTTAAGGATACTACTGCCGAATTAGAACGCCAGTTTGAATTAAAAAATGCAATGCAAAATGTTGCCGAAGCAAATGCGCGAGATTCTGCTATTGAATACCTTGATAAAAAAGGTTCTTATCAAAGATATACTGGTTGGGATATGTCACAGGTTGATGTAGGAAATTCACACTATGGTCAAGCTCGATATGATATCTTCTCTGGAAATCAATTAGATATTATTCAACAGCAACTTTCTGATTATGAATCATATATAAATCGAAAAAATGAATTAGACAAGAAAATAGTTGATTTTAAGATTTCAAAACCCAATCCAGAGGATTATACACTTGCGGACAAAGATGCTTTAGCGAATATGGAACAAGAGGCAACCACTCTTGACAATTCAATAGAGTCGCTAAAAGACACACTTACATCAGCAGTCGGTGACTTGACAACATATAAAGAGAATTTGGATTCAAGTCAAGATTCTTCGTACATTGAGTATATAAACTCTTTACAGGATGCATATAGTAATATTTTTGGTGGTGGAAAGGACGCATCTAAAGCTTTTGACGATATCTGGAACGCCGATACATTCTCCAACGCACGAAAAGAACTCGAATCAATGGCTCAGGCCGGAACCCTCTCCCCAGCAACGTTAACCAATAATGAGACATATAATCAGTTGCTAAAAGAAACGGGGAAAACAGCTGAAGAAACCTGCGAGAACATATATGCCTTAGTCGAAGCTGAAAAGTCAGTAACAACAAATTCACCTATAATATTTGACCTATCCTCTTTTTCCGATACAATAGATAGGTTATCTAAGATTACTTCCCTTTACGATGAGTTTAAGGGCAAAATCAAAGATAAAACAGCGATAACATTTGATATATCAGATGTAGATGACTTACGAAGTTCTTTACTTAAAACAGACAAACAGCTAGGCATTTCTGAGGAACAATTCAATACATTCGAATCTGTCTTATCATCGTCTGAGTCTACCGTAGATGATATTCAAAAAGCATTTGATACACTGTCCTCTCAATTCATATACCAGTCTGGTTGTCTGGATGGGCTTAACACTTCCAACCGTGACCTTATTGTATCTCAACTAGAATTACAAGGAATAACTAATGCGTCATCCATCGTTACAGAAGAATTGGCGCAGGCAAGTGAGATTCTTGCTGCCAGCGGATATTCTCTTACCGATGCTACAAATACGGCTTATTGGGCCTTGCTTGACGAAAGTGGAGCCAGCGAAACAACAAAAGCATCTTTATATCAATTAAATGCTGCCGAGATAGCCTACAATAATACTGACCTTAGCGTACAGGGTAAAATTGATAAACTAGGACAACTTGCATCTGCCTATGGTGATACTGCTTCAGCTGCTATCGCTGCTGCCGCTGCTGATAGAGTAGCAAATGGACACGGTACCTATGAATCTGTTATGGAAGATTTGATTGCACAGATGAATCGTGCTACATCCAATATAACTATCCAGGCACCGAAAATATCAGGTAGTCCATCTAAAAAATCTGGTTCTGGCTCAAAGGATAAATCGAAAAAAGAGCCAACAGAATTTGACTGGATGGAACGCAAAATTAGTGTAATCGATTCCCAGGTAGATAAGCTCAAAAACAACATCGATTCTCTTGTTGGCTACAGGAATAAGAACTCTATGACCCATACTACAATTGATGTACTTACTGAAAAAATGCATATTCTCCAGCAAATGCACGATAAGTATATGGAAGATGCGAATAAGCTTGGACTCTCTCAGGAATACATTAATAAAGTCCAGAATGGTACAATTGAGATCGAATCTGTTGGTGATGAAAATCTAGCGAAGGTTATTAAGGAATATCAAGACTTATATGATAAGGCTCAAGATACGAATGCTAAAATTTTAGAAACACAAAAATCCATTCATGATCTCAACCTATCCAAATTAGACAATATCATAGACCAGTTCAAGCAGACAACAGATATCCAGTCCAAAATGATTGATACTGAAAAGCAGCTCCTCGACCTTCGTGAAAAATCAGGTGAAGAAATTTATGCTGATGATTATATCTCACTTGCTGGTAAACAGTTAAAGCTAACGCGCCAGAATGCAGATGCTTACAACGAACTGTCCACTGAGATGTCTCGCATGGATTTAGAAAGAGGTTCTGAAGAGTGGAAAAAATATAACGACCAATTACAAGAGTACAAGAACAGTATGATTTCTGCTGCTGATGCCGTAGAGCAATATAAAGATGCAATGACGGATTTGGTGTATAAGGGTCTTAGGGACTTTACAAGTGCAATGGATTCAATAAATGGAACCATCAGTACAATGAATGACCTAATCGGAGATACTAATCTGGTTGACGATTTTGGTAATTTAACTGACCGTGGACTGGCTCAGATTGCTTTATACGCCCACCAGATGACCAACGCAAAGCAGGAAGCAGCTGAATATGCTGAAGCCATTAAATCGCTCGACGGTGCATTAGATAGCGGATTAATCACCCAAGATGAATACAATTCGATGCTCCAGGACTACACTTCTGCTCAGGAAAATGCCGTAAAGTCCAGTAAAGAAGCTAGAGATGCAATCCTTGCCCTAGTAAAAGAGGGAATCCAAGCCGAGATTGATGCAAAGAAGAAACTCATTGATGAAACCAAGGCTGCTCTTGATGCTGAAAAAGATCTGCATGATTATCAAAAATCCATCACTGAGAAACAGGATAATATTTCAAAGTTGGAACGTCAGATTGCAGCCTTAAATAATTCCACCAATCGCGATGATATAGCCCAGAGATTGCAGTTACAAAGTCAATTGGCTGATGCGAAGGACGAATTATATGAGCTACAGTACGACCATGAAATTGAGCAACGCAAAAATGCTCTGGATGATGAGTATAATGCGTTTGAAGAATCCAAACAAAAGGAATCCGATGAGCTTGACACGAACCTGGATGCACAGAATGCAGCTATCAATAAATACCTTGATCAAGTAAAGAATAACTACTCTACTGTCTATGGTATCTTGACACAATATGGAGATGAATACAGTCTTGCAGCCATTGACGACCTTACCAAACCGTGGGAATCCGGAAGTGAGGCAGCTGATTTATGTGCCGGTGCTATAGGTGATGCTGTTGCAAATATCCAATATGAAATTGACGGTCTTGATTTCAGTTCGCTTTATGAACTGGTAGATTTACTCAATCAGATCGGAATGGGTGGATATGGTGGAGGTTCTTCTTCTGCTTACGAGGATGTAACTGACCAGGGAAGTTGGCAAAAAGGCAAAGGTGGAAAATGGTGGTATGGAAACTCCAATGATGATTATGTCTCAGGAGATATTTATACTATTAATGGAAAACAATATGGCTTTGATGACGATGGGTACATGATGACTGGCTGGCGAGATGACTTTGGTGATTGGAGATACTTTGAGCCTGAGAATGGTGAAATGGTCATTTCCCAATGGCGCAAGAGCAAAGATGGCGATTGGTACTATCTTGATAAGGATGGTGTCATGGCTACTGATATGGCCGTTAAGGCCAGGGATGGAGATGGATACTACTACCTCGACGAAAATGGTAAATATGATGGGAAACCACTGACTGCTGAACAGGTTAGAAAGCTCGGATATACCATTGGGTATAAAAAGGGAAGAAAACGCATCCCTCATGATCAGCTTGCATGGACACAGGAGAACAAACCCGAAATAATTACACGTCCAAGTGACGGCGCTTTATTGACCCCACTAAAATTAGGTGATGGTGTAATAAATGGTGATTTGACTCAGAACCTTTTAGATATCGCCGGAAATCCGAATAGATTTGTTGAAGATATTGTCGCACGGTCGATGCCTAATTATAAGATACCAGAATTTGATATAATTAGAAATCAACCCGTGGCGATTAACTCCCCACTTGTACAGATTGACGGTACTGGACTGTCCGCTACTGAAGTAGCCGCAATCATAAAGAACGAAACCCGAGATATTGATAAACGGGTTGCCAAAAGTATTGGATATGAATTAATGGGTAAATAAAAGTTTAAGGCACCCAGAAATGGGTGCCTTATGCTCTAATATAGTTACCATAACGACCATAACAAATGTTCTGGTAGAATATTGTCGATTATTGCTATATAATAACATTATAATATATCTAAGGGGACTATATAATGTTATATGCAACCATCTGTTTTATATCAATAGGTGCTATCATTGGATTTATGTTTACTTTATTTCTAATAAATTTTGATGGTAAATGGAAGTTGTTATTAGAGACTTTATTCGGAATCGGAGGTTCTGGTTTAAGTATATATACACTATGTGATTTTTTTATGATTTATGATCAAAAACTAAAATTCATTACAACAACAAGTTATATATTTGGTTTTTTTATTTCGACTATTGTATCTTTGATGGTCATGTGCCGCCTTATAAAAGATAAGGATGACAATGATATTCTTCGAATACGAGATATTTTATTAGGAGAAAAATCTTACATCAAAACATATTATAAAAAAAGAAAAAGTGAAATTGAGAATAAGCTCCCACTCTTGGAAGAACGCGAAAGAAAAATAGAACAAGCTGAAAAAGCTTTAGAAAATGAAAGAAAATATTTAGATACCGAGTTAGATAAACTATCTCAATTAGGAACAAAAAAACTCAAATTTGTATTACCAGATAAAAAAAGTATTTATCTAAATAAGGAATTTGTTGATTCACTGCCTTCATATATTTCAGATTTATCCAAATGTATTAGTGATATAAAAGACCATACTTATATGTTTAGTGAAAAGAACATTATTAGTAAAAATGATTTGACTTCTTACTTTTTATCAGTTGCATTATTTATTGCACAAGACTTATTTGGTGGTAAATCGAGAGAGGTTAGGATACATTTTAGATTATATAATGAACAGTCTCAATATTATGAAAAACTAATTGCTATCGTGGGATCAGAAATATTATCAAAGGATATGACTCCCATTCCATTCGGAAACTCTATGATACAAAGGTCGTTTGAATGTAAAAGGGCACTAATTAAAAGCATAAATTCAGATTTTGATTATCAAAGCAATAACTATACTGTATGGAAAGATTATATGACATACACCTTTTATAACTTAAAGAGAAACGATGTACCTTATTTAACTTTTGGCATATCTGTCAAAAATGAGGTTCGCTTTAAAACGTTATTCTATTTTTTAAATTATTTTAAAATAGAACAATATCTCGAAGAGTATGTATGGTCCTATGTCAAGATTTAGTACAAGTTAAAATGAGGTTTTCCTCATCTTAACC
>OFOU01000801.1_pt1 | contig 22738 bp, 21 predicted proteins | sample 1542061 | NCBI WGS metagenome assembly OFOU01 (sample SAMN04209239, study PRJEB22552) | human gut metagenome | biome: gut; material: feces | host: Homo sapiens | place: USA: Oklahoma
GAGCAGAATCTATTGGATACAAAATAAGAGAAGCTAATGGAAAATATAAAGTTCCAGTACAAATTATCATTGGTAAAAATGAAGTTGAAAATAGAGAAGTTAATATAAGAAGATTTGGATCTCAACAACAAGAATCTATGAAATTAGATGAGTTCTTAGATAAAATTGTAGAAGAGGCAAAAATAAAATTTGATAAATAAGAATATTATTAATATAAAAAGGCAGAAAGAATTTTTTCTATCTGTCTTTTTTTTATACAAAAAACTTAAAAAAAGTATTGACTTTAAAAAAAAAGAATAGTATATTACTAATATGATTAGTGATATTATCAAAGGTGATTGAGATGAAAATAGAATTCTCACAATATTCAAAAGAACAAAAAGGAATATTAGTAATAGGTTTTTTATGTATGTTCATTACAATGGGAGCTTTGATAAACTGTAATGGAATTTTTATTAAGCCAATATCTATAACTTTAAAATGTAGTTGTTTTAAAATATCAATTATTTATTTTTTGTATATCATTGGACAAATATTTTTACAAATTTTTTTAGAAAAAATACAAAAAAGAATAGATATAAAAAAAGTTATGGAATATAGTTGTTTATTAATTTCATTAAATCTTTTAATTATAATTTTATCTAAAGAACTAATAATTTTATATTTTTGTGCTTTCTTTATAGGAATAGGGGTTGGAGGAATGACAACAGTGCCTATTTCTATCTTAATAAAAAATAATTTTTTAAAAAATTATGGAGTTGTTCTAGGAATAGTTTTAAGTGGAAGTGGAATAGGTGGAATGATATTTGGACCAATATTTATTAACTTAATTCCGATAGTAGGGTGGAAAAAATGTTATTTACTACTTTTATTAATTCATCTATTAATTTTATACCCTTTAATAAAAAAGAAAATTAGTATTTATAGTTTAAAAGAAGATAAAGTTAAAAGAAAGTTAAGAAAATCTCAAAGTTATTTAAGAGAGAGAAAGTTTTGGTTATTTGGAATAGCTTCAATGATAACTTATTCTTCAATTTCAACAGTACATCAAACTTTAGCTTCATATTTAAATGATTTAAACTATTCAGAATCTAAGATATCATTAATTTTTTCTCTTGGAATGTTTTCATTAGCAATAGGAAAAGTTATTTTAGGAAAAATATATGATATGTTCAGTGTAAAAAAATCAACAGTATTTAGTTCTTTAAATGCAGTAATAGCAATAATAAGTATAATTTTTATAAAAGGAAATAGAAATGAATATATTTATATAGTAACTTTGGGTTTAGGATACTCTTTTGGAAGTATAGCATATCCTTTTGTTACTGAAAAGTTATTCAAAGAAAAAGAGTTTATAAAAATAAATAGTATCTATAATGCAATTGGAAATTTATCATTGGGATTGGGAATGATTTTAGCTTCCATGATATATGATAAATTTCATGATTATGGAATTATTTATAAGGCGTTTGTAGTTTTGTCATTAATTTCAATATTAATATATATAAAAATAATTCCTGAAGATAAAATATTAAAGAAGGAGGTGTAAAATAAAAATTTTATTTATTTTCTAGGAATGATAAAATAAAAAATATAAGGAGTGGGATTATATGAATGAAGAATATATGAAAATGGCTAATAGCCCAATAATGTGGGTAGCTTGCGCAATTCCAATTATTTGGGTAATAATACAAGCAGTAGTTTATTATAAAAAAAGTAGAAGTGCAGCATTAAAAATGGGGATAGAAGATATAAAAATTAAACATGCTACAAAAAGTGCTAGCATTGCATCAATAGGACCATGTTTTGTTATGATAACAACAATGCTTTCATTGATGTTAAATGTGGGAGCACCATTGGCCTGGCTAAGAGTTGACTTTATAGGGAGTGTTTCTTATGAATTAACAGGAGCGCAAATGGCGGCTGACGCTATGGGAATTGAAATGGGAAGTGCACAAATGAATGCAGATTTTCTCTGTGCAGCAGCAGTTGTTATGACAACAGGTTGTCTGGCTTGGATATTATTCGTTTTATTCTTTGCTAATAAAATGGATAAAGTTAATATGGTAATGGCTGGAGGAAATAAAGCCTTAATTCCTGCATTAGGAGCAGGGGCAATTATAGGTTGTTATTCTTCTTTAACAGTAGATAGGGTATTTCCTATAGGACCAAATATTTGGGCTATTATAGTTTCTGGTGGGTTAATGATGATTTTAACTTATTATAATAAAAAGGCAAATAAACAATGGATAAAAGATTGGGGAACTTCTTTATGTATGATAAGTGGAATGATTAGTGCAACTATAGCATCTATGTTATAGAAAGGAGGAAAAATATGAATATTTTAGGAAAAGAAGAAATATTTGAAAAAGAATATATGCCTTTTGTTATTAAATGGGGAAAATTTTCATGTATAATAGCTATATTAGTAGTTTATCTTCCAGCATTAGCATTATTTTTATTCTTTAATGCACGTCCTGATGTTGGAGCAATAATAACAGGAATAATAGGAATGGTTTCAGCATATAGTGCTTGGTATTTTGTAGATCCGATTACATTATTCCCAATTTTAGGAGTACCTGGGATGTATATGACTTATGTTTCAGGAAACAGTAAAGAAATCAGAGGACCAGCAGCTTTACAAGCTATGGATGCAGCAGAAGTTAAAGCAGGAACACCTGAAGGAACTATAATATCAGCTATTGGAATATCTATTTCAATTTTAATTAGTTTAACAGTAATGACAATTGTAGCTATAGTAGGAAACTTTATGCTACAAATTCTACCTACTCCAGTTATAACATCATTAAGATACTTACTTCCTTCATTATTTGGAGCTTTAGCAATGCAAAGAGTTGTATTAAATCCAAAAGTAGCATCTATTGGTATTCCATTAGCATTTATAACATTTTTCTTAAAAAAAATGGGAATGTTTAAATTTCTTCCATTAGGCGGAGGATATGCACCATTGATGATCTGTGTATTTGTTTGTATGTTTTTATCAAAAGCAATGTTTTTAAGAGAACACCCAGAATACAGAAAAAAGTAAAGAAATTATTTTAGGAATTTAAGGAGGGAATTATGATAATGAGAGAAAAAGTAGCAGAAAAATTTTATATTGAAGATCATGCAGTGCTATATGGTTTATTAGTGAAAAATGCAATAGAAATATTTGGAGAAGCAGGAAAAGAGTCTTCTAAAAATGGAACAATTTTATACGCTAAAGAAAGAGGAATAAGAATGGCAATGAGAGCACTTGCTGATGGTCAAGAACTTACTCCTAATAACTATATGATCTATGGAGAATGGATTGATTATAAAAAAGTAAGTAAAGCTGAAATAAAATCAATTTCTCCTGAGTATAGGACAAATAGCTTAGTGTGTGGTTGGTGTGATGCTTGGAAAAAACATGATCTAATGGAATATGGAAAGATTTACTGTACTTGGATTGATAAAAATCTTGTAAAAGGATTTAATCCAAATAATGAATTAGAAATAGATAGCATTTTATCTCATGGAGGAGAATGTTGTGCATTTCATTGGGTAGGAGCTAAATTCAATGATATGGAAGATTTAAAGAAAATGAGAGAAGTTAAATCTTCAAAAGCTTACTACGTATTAAAAGATTTCTTATATCATACAGCACATGTATTATCAGCAATGAGCAGACAATATTTTATGGATTTTGGAGTAGCAGAAGCAAATAAAATAATAGAAAAATCTCTTAAAGAATACGAAGAAAAATTTGGTGCAGAAAAGAAAGAAGCACTAGTTGAAGAAGGAAAATTGAACTTTTTAGCAATCTAAAATAGGAGAGAAGGCTATGACAGATAAAGAATATATAGAAAGACTAATAGAAAAGAAAGAAAATATATTCATAGAGGCTAGTGATAAAATTTGGGATAATCCTGAACTATATTTTCATGAAACAATAGCAGCTGAAACTTTAAAAGAGATTTTAAAGAAAGAAGAATTTGAGGTTTTAGAAAATGTAGATGATATACCAACAGCTTTCATAGGAAGCTATGGATCAGGTAAACCAGTAATAGCAATTTTAGGAGAGTTTGACGCTTTACCAGGATTGAATCAAAAAGCGTTTTTTAGATAAAAAAGAAGAGATTATTCAAGGTGCACCAGGACATGGGTGTGGTCATAATGCAATTGGAAGTGGTAGTTTATCTGCGGCAGTTGCAGTTAAAGACTATATGAAAGAAAATAATCTATCTGGAACAATTAAATATTTTGGTTGCCCTGCAGAAGAAGCAGGTTGGGGTAAAATGTTTTTAGCAAGAGATGGATTCTTCTCTGATGTAGATGCAGCTATAACTTGGCACCCTGCTGGAATTAATAGAGTTCAAGGATCAAGTTCGTTAGCAAATCTATGTATGATGTTTCATTTTAAAGGGAAAACAGCCCATGCAGCAGGAGCACCTCATTTAGGAAGAAGTGCTTTAGATGCTTGTGAATTAATGAATGTGGGAGTGAACTATTTACGTGAACATATTATACCTGAAGCGAGAGTACATTATGCTTACTTAGATACAGGAGGACCAGCACCAAATATAGTTCAAGATCAAGCTTCTTTAAAATATTTTGTACGTGCACCTAAAATTAAACAAGCATTAGAAATTGCAGAAAGAGTAAAAAAAGTTGCTCAAGGAGCAGCTCTAATGACTGAAACAGAAGTTGAAATAGAGTTTAAAGCTGGAATGTGTGATTATGTTCCAAATGAAGTTATAAGCAAAACTATGACAGAAGCTTTATTTGAAATAGGAGCTCCAAAATTTGATGAAGAAGATGAAAAAGTAGCTAGAAAATTCTTTGAAACAGTATCACAAAATGAAATAAGTGCAGCTTTAAAAAGAGCGTCAGAATCCTATGATAATGTTGAAAGATTTAGAGAAATGGTTTTAATAACTGAAGTTGCTCCGTTTAGAAAAATAGATAGTTATGGATTTGGTTCTACTGATGTAGGAGATGTATCTTATTCTGTACCAACGGCTCAATTACATTTAGCATCTTTAGCTAATGGAACTCCAGGTCATTCTTGGCAAGTAACAGCTCAAGGAAAAACTAAATATATGCATAAGGCATTAATTACTGCAGGAAAGATTTTGGCATTAACAGCAATAAAATTATTAAAAAATCCTAAAATTTTAAAGGAAGCAAAAATTGAATATGTTAATGTAACAGGAGGAAAATATATTTGTCCTGTTGGGAAAGATGTTAAACCAGAAATATAAATAAATATGGGGTTAAATTTATTTTAATCCCATATTTTTATATTATATAGCTATTAAAATATAAAATAAAATTAAATATGTAATATTTACTTTTAATTTTTTAATTGATACAATTAAGATGAAAGATGTTTTATAAAGATAGAAAGGAGGAAAATATATGAAAAAAGCGGATACCAGTTTAAAAGTAATTGCGTATCAAGCTATTCTTGATGGAATTATAAATGGAGAGTATCAAGCAAAGCAAATAATAAATGAACAAGAATTAGTAGAAAAATTTGGGTTTAGTAAATCACCAATTCGTGAAGCACTTGCAACATTATGTAATGAAGGAGTTATACGTAATTTACCTCGTTATGGATATGAAGTTATTCAGTTAACTAAAGAGGATATAATTGAAATTTTAAATTATAGATTTATTATTGAAGGTGGATTTCTAAGAGAAACATATGAGAATATAACTGAAGAGCAGTTAAAAAAATTACAAGAATTAGCAATTTTGTGTAAAGAACCTGTAGATGATCCATGGGTTCATTGGGAAAGAAATTCTGAATTTCATTTAACTTTACTTTCGTATTCTCAAAATGAATATGCTTGGACACAATTAAAAAAATCTATGGAAATTTTAAAAAGAGCATATGTTCAATTTTATAGAGATAAGTGGAGAGAAAATCTCATAAAAAGAGAGTATCATGATGCTATATTAAAAGCAATAAAAGTACGTGATATAGAAAATGCTATTGAATATTTAAAAAAAGAGTTAATGGATTTTTAAATAGGATAAAATTTTTATGTACCAATTTCTTATTTTAATAAGAAATTGGTACATTTTTTTTTTAAAATTATGGTATAATGTGTTAAATATAAGCTAAAAAGGAGGAAAAATTTATGATTAAAAATTTTGTTCATCTTCATCTACATACAGAATATAGCCTCCTTGATGGAGTTGGGAAAATAGACGATTATTTAGATAGAGCTATTGCTTTAAAGATGCAAGCTATGGCTATAACAGATCATGGTAATCTTTTTGGAGTGCTTGAATTTTATAAAAAAGCTATGAAAAAGGGAATAAAGCCTATAATTGGTTTAGAAGCATATGTAGCAGAAAATTCAATGGAAGCAAAAGAGGGAAGAAACTTTCACTTAATCTTATTAGCAGAGAATAACAGAGGTTATAAAAATCTTTTAAAAATAAGTTCAGAAAGCTATTTAAAAGGATTTTATTATAAACCAAGAGTGGATAAAGAGTTTCTAAAAGAGCATAGTGATGGAATAATTGCCCTTTCAGCATGTATGCAAGGGGAGATCTCAAGAAGAATTTTAGATAATGAATCAAAGGAAAATATAGATTTAGCAGTTAATCAATATATAGATATTTTTGGAAAGAATAATTTCTATATTGAAGTTCAATCTAATGGTGTTAAGGGACAAAAGGAACTTAATGATAGATTATATGATGTAGCAGAAGAACACAATTTAAAAATGGTAGCTACAAATGATACACACTATGTCAATGAAGGGGAGCATACTCTACAAGATATTTTGATTTGTGTACAAACTGGAGCAAAAGTTTCAGATGAAAAGAGAATGAGAATTGAAACTGATGAACTTTTCTTGAAAAGCAGAGAGCAGATAATAGATGGTTTAGGAACAAAGTTTTTAGAAGCAGTAAATAATACAGTTGAGATAGCTGAAAGATGTAATATCAGTATAGAATTTGGAAAGTTTAAGTTTCCAGAGTATAAAATTCCTACTTGTGTTAAGAGTATAGAGGGATTTTTAAGAAAATTAGTATATATGGGATTAGATAGAAGATATCCTCACGGACTTACTAAAAATATAATAGAGAGAGCAGAATATGAACTTTCTATTATTGAGAAAATGGGGTATGCAGGATACTTTGTAGTAGTATGGGATTTTATTGACTATGCTAAGAAAAATAGGATACCAATAGGACCAGGAAGAGGATCAGCAGCAGGAAGTTTAATTGCCTATGCATTGGGAATAACTGAATTAGATCCATTAGAGTACAATCTGATTTTTGAAAGATTTTTGAATCCTGAAAGAGTATCAATGCCAGATATAGATATAGATATTTGTCAAGAAAGAAGACAGGAAGTTATTGAGTATGTAATAGAAAAGTATGGAGCTGATAAAGTAGCACAGATTATTACATTTGGAACAATGAAAGCAAGAGCAGCTATAAGAGATGTTGGAAGGGTGATGGATACATCTCTTAGTAAGATAGATAATGCAGCTAAATTAGTTCCTTTTAATGCTACAATAAGCCAAACTTTAAATAGTGTAGAGGAGTTTAGAAATATTTATCTAAATGATAGTGAGATGCAAAAGGTAATAGATATCTCTGCTAAAATTGAGAATAAAGTTAGACATGCCTCTGTCCATGCAGCAGGTATAGTTATAACAAAAGATCCTCTTACAGAGCTAGTTCCACTATATAGTGATAATAAAAATAAGGTTGTATCAACTCAATATCAGATGAAGGAGCTAGAAGATTTAGGACTTCTAAAAATGGACTTTTTAGGGTTACGTAACCTTACAATTCTTCAAAGAACAATAGATTATATAAAAGATGGAACAGGAGAAGAGGTTGTTTTATCTGATATTCCTTTAAATTCTAAAAAAGTTTATGATATGTTATCAAGAGGAGATACATCAGGGGTATTCCAAATGGAATCTCAAGGATTAAGAAAAATATTATTGAAGTTAAAGCCTGATAGATTTGAAGATATTATCGCTTTGTTGGCATTGTATAGACCAGGACCATTGGGATCAGGAATGGTAGATGACTTTATAAATGGGAAAAATGGTGTTACAGAGATAAAATATCCTCATCCATCTCTAGAAACAGTTTTAAAAGAGACTTATGGGGTTATTCTATATCAAGAGCAGGTCATGAAGATAGCCAATGTAATGGCTAATTACTCCCTTGGAGAGGCAGATCTTTTAAGAAGAGCTATGGGGAAAAAGAATGTTCAGATAATGGAAGAGAATAGAGATAAGTTTGTAGAGAGATCTATAAAAAATGGATACAGTAAAGAAAAAGCTGTGGAGATGTTTGAGCTTATTGATAAATTTGCTGGGTATGGATTTAATAAATCTCACTCAGCAGCTTATGCAATGATAGCTTATTGGACAGCATATTTTAAAGCTCACTATATGAAATACTACTATGCCGCTCTTATGACTTCTGATATGAGTCACATAGAGGATGTAGCTTATTATGTAGAAGATGCAAAGATACACAATGTAAAATTGTATCTTCCAAATGTAAATAAAGCTAGTTCAAAGTTTATTGTAGCTGATGATGGAGTTGTATTTTCATTGGCAGCAATAAAAAATGTTGGAGAGGGAGTAGCAGATAAAATTTTACAAGAGTACAATGAAAATGGAGAGTATAAAAACTATGAAGATTTTGTAGTGAGAACTCGTAAAGATGGGTTAAATAAGAAAGCTCTAGAATCTCTTATTCTAGCAGGAGCTTTAGATAGTTTGCCAGGAAATAGAAAGCAGAAGTTTGAATCAGTGGATAAAGTTTTAGATTATGCTAATAGAAAACTGAAAGAGGATGATATTCAGCAGATGAATCTTTTTGGAGAGGCTAAATCTATTTTAGGAGCATTTATGTTACCACAGATGGCTGAATATACAATAGAGGAGATATTGGCTAAAGAAAAAGAGTATCTAGGTTTTTATTTTAGTGCCCACCCTTTAGATAATTATAGAAATATAATAGATGTATATAGATTGAATAAGATAGCAGACATTAAAGAGGAGAAAACTCCTCGCATTTTTAAAACATATGGAATAATTAGGGATATAAAGAAGGTAGTGACTAAGAAAACAGGACAGGTAATGTGCTTGTTTGAACTAGAAGATTACTATGATAAGATTAGTTGTGTAGTATTTCCAAGAGATTATGCAGAAAATGCTCATATTTTTGTTGAAAGAAAAGCTGTGTATATTGAGGGAAGTATACAGACAGATTATTTCAAAGGTAGTGAAACAAAAAAAGTTATTGTAAAAAATATAAGATTCTTAGATGAACTATGCTATGACAAAAGATTTACTGTGTATCTTTTAATTACTGAGGAGGATAAAGAAAAATTTAGTAGATTAAAACAGATAATTTTATCCTATCTAGGTGATACAAAATTGAGCTTTGCTATCAAGACAAAAACTACTAAAGAGGTAAAATCTACTAAATACAAGGTGTTACCTTCGAAATTATTTATAGATGAGATAATAGAATTGATAGGGGTAGACAAGATCACTATAAAGTAGTAGAATGTAATTTTGTTGAAATAAAGTAATTGTAGTGGTAAAATATATAAAAATGAGGAGGGACTATGAAAGCTGATATTAAAACTATAGAAGAGTTAATGAAAGTTTTACATGAGCAAAAATTAACTGAAGTTTCATATGAAGATACAAATTTTAAAGTGACAATAAAAGGAACAGCAACTGCTGAAGTAAAAAAAGAGATAAAAAGAGATCAAAAACCTGTAGAAACTAAGGAAACTATAAAGTATAAAGAAGTATTATCTGACCATATTGGAAGATATTTCTATATGAAAAAAGATGGAACTCCAATAATAGAAGTTGGACAAAAAATAAAATCAGGACAAGAGATAGGATATATTACTACAATAGGTGTAAATACAACTATCTGTTCTAACTTCTCAGGAGTAATAGAGGAAATATATATTGAAAATGGCAATCCAGTAGATTATGGAAGACCATTATTAAAAATTAAAATATAATGCTCTAAGATATTTGGATTACCAGGAGGAAAAGATATGTTTAAAAAGATACTTATAGCGAACAGAGGGGAAATAGCTGTTAGAATAATTAGAGCAGCTAAAGAGTTAGGAATAAAAACAGTTGCTGTGTATTCTGAAGCAGATAAAGAGAGCTTACATGTGATGCTAGCTGATGAGGCAGTTTGTATAGGAGGAATTTCAAGTACAGAATCATATTTAAAAATTCCTAATATCATAGCAGCAGCAGAGATTACAGGAGCAGATGCAATTCACCCAGGATATGGATTTTTATCTGAAAATGCTAGATTTGGAAAGATTTGTGAAATGCATAATATAGCATTTATTGGACCTAGACCAGAGTGTATTATAAAAATGGGAGATAAGGCAACAGCTAGAGCAACTGCAATAGCTAACAATGTACCAGTAACAAATGGAACAGGAATAATCAAAAGTGTAGAAGAAGCTAAAAAAGAGGTAAATGAGAGAATAAAATACCCAGTAATGATTAAAGCCACTGCTGGTGGTGGAGGAAAGGGTATGAGAATTGCCAGAAATGATGAGGAACTTGCTGCTAATATAGTAGCTGCTCAAAATGAGGCAGAATCAGCTTTTGGAAACCCAGATGTATATATAGAAAAATTTGTTGAAGATCCAAGACATATTGAGATACAAATTATGGGAGATAAACATGGAAACGTAATCTATCTTGGAGAGAGAGATTGTTCTATTCAAAGAAGACATCAAAAACTTATAGAGGAAGCTCCATCATTCTCATTACCATACAATATTAGAAAGGCAATGGGAGAAGCAGCTGTAACATTGGCTAAAGCTATAAACTATGACTCAGCTGGAACATTAGAGTTTTTAGTTGATAAAAACAACGACTTCTTCTTTATGGAGATGAATACAAGGGTTCAAGTTGAACATACTGTAACAGAGATGGTAACAGGACTTGATATTATAAAACTTCAAATAAAAGTTGCAGCAGGAGATAAATTAAATATAACTCAAGATGATGTTGTACTTTATGGACATGCTATTGAGTGTAGAATAAATGCTGAAGATCCAGAAAATGATTTTTTACCATCTCCAGGAGTATTACAAAAATATATAGTTCCTGGTGGAAATGGTATAAGAGTGGATTCACACTCATATCAAGGATATGAGATAAGTCCTTACTATGATTCTATGATAGGTAAATTGATAGCCTTTGGAATTAATAGAGAGGAAGCTATAGCTAAGATGAAGAGAGCTCTTGATGAGTATATAATCGAGGGAATAGAAACAACAATTCCATTCCACAAAGAAGTATTTGAAAATGAGCTATACTTAGCAGGAAAAACTTCAACAAACTTCATAGAAGAAAATTTTTCTAAAAAAAATAATTAAAAATCAATTAAATAGTAGTTTTTTTTAAGAAAATTAGATATAATAGTGTTACATAAAACTTGGAGGTGTTTTCAATGAACGAATTAGGAAATATAAGAATTTCAGATGACGTAGTAAAAACAATAGCTGCTAAAGCTGCAAGTGATGTAGAAGGTGTATATAAACTTGCTGGTGGAATGGTAGATGAAGTAAGTAAAATCCTAGGAAAGAAAAGACCAACTAATGGGGTAAAAGTAGAAGTAGGAGAAAAAGAGTGTAGCATCGAAATATTTATAATCGTAGAATATGGATATCCAATCTCTGAAGTAGCTCATGAAGTTCAAAAAGCTGTTTTAAAAGCAGTTTCTGAATTAAGTGGATTAAAAGTTGTAGAAGTAAATGTATATGTTCAAGATGTTAAAATAATATCTGAAGAAACTACTGAAGAAGTTGAAGACATACAAGAGTGATTATAATATAAAGAGGCGTCTGAACAACGCCTCTAAATTTTATTAAAGGTGGGATTGTTATGATAAATAAATTCCTTTTTTTTCTAGGTTGGGTAGGAATATTCATTCTATCAATAACAGGTATTGTATGTACTGTAATGCCTAATGTGATAGTGAAGTTTAATCCACTGGATTCTATAAAAACTAATGTTGTAATAGTAGTAGTTTGTGTAGCATATTTCTTATTATCTATATTGAAACTATGTTCACTATTTGAGAAAACTGGAGATTATAAGATAAAAACTGAAAATGGTAAGGTAACTATATCAGCTAACTCAGTAATTAGCTTTATTAAAGAGTTACTATCTAAAGATAGAGAGATAAATAATATAAAAGTTATCACTGGAAAAAAAGGTAGAAAATTTACTATTAAGATAAAACTTGATATGCTAACTGATGGAAATATAGCTGACAAAACAAATTCTATACAAGAAATGATAAAACAAAGATTATCTGAAAAAATGGGATTAGAAGTTGAAAAAGTAGATGTACAAATCTCTAAAATCTCATTGAAGTCAGATAATATCAGTGGAACAAGTGCTGAAGAGTAGAGGTGGTACAGTGCTAGGAGAATTATTAGAAAGATTATTAGTAGCTCTTATAAATAATTGGAAAAAATATCTAGGATGTTTTTTAGGATTTGTATTAGGAGTTTTACTAGTAGAGTATGGAATGTTAAAAACACTGTTTATTATTGTATTAAGTATTATTGGATATAAATTAGGGGATATTACAATTACCAAAAAGATCAAAAAATTTATATTGGAAAAGATGAAAGAAGATTAAAAAATTTAAAAGATAGAAAGGAAAAATATGAGTAGAAGAGTAGCTAGAGAGGAACTATTTAAATTAGTATTTGAAGGAGAAATAAAAGAGGAAAGTACTAAAGAGATATTTGACAGTTATCTAACTAGAGATGAAGCACTGAAAAATGAAAATGAGATTGCTTTCATAAAAAAATATATGGAGGGAATCACTGAAAATAACAGTGAAATTTTAAAAACTATTTCAGATAATATTACAGGTTGGAGTTTTGAAAGAATTGGAAATGTAGAGAAAGCTCTTTTAAAATGCTCAGTATATGAGATTTTATTTGAAGATACTCCACGTGAAATTGTTATCAATGAGGTAGTAGAGCTTGCAAAAGTTTATGGTGATGAAAAAACATCTGAATTTATAAATGGAGTTCTAGCTAAAATAGTAAATAGATAATAATTTAAAAGAGTATTAAAAATATACTACATCTTAATTTTTAATTATAAAAAATAGGATGTAGTTTTTTTATGTTTAATTAAAAATGAAATATATTTTTTAAAAAAATAAAAAATAATTAAAAAAATTTCAAAAAGTTATTGACAAAAATAAAAGATTGTACTAGAATTCATTAGTAAGAAATGAGAGAAATGAAAAGATAAAGATAACTTCAGATTGTAGATAGATTTTTTAAACCTCTTGAGTAGGTGGAAATAGATAGCAAATAAATAAATTAATATAAAAAATAAAATAATATAGAAAGAAGAGTAGTATTTAAATTTAGCTATTTATATAACTAAGAAGTACCACTTTACTTGGAGGAGGAAAACATGAAAAATTTAAAATTGATTCACAAGGTATTTATAGGTTTGGTATCAGGGATAATAGTTGGAGCACTCTTGTATCCAATGAAGGAAAATCCAATTGTAAGTAAATATATTGTAAGTGGGTTGTTTGAATTTTTAGGACAAGGATTTTTAAGACTTGTAAAGATGATTATAGTTCCATTGGTTTTTGCATCACTTGTAACAGGAACAGCAGCAATGAATGATGTAAAAAAATTAGGAAGAATTGGAATAAAAACTTTAGCATTCTTTATGGGAACAACTGCAATAGGAATAATAGCTGCAATAGTAGGGGCTAATATTTTAAAACCAGGAGCAGGAATAGTTCTTGAAAATGTTCAAAAAGCTCAGTATGTTGCAAAAGAAACAGATTCATTTGTAAAAGTTTTATTAAATATAATTCCTACAAATCCAATTGAAGCATTGGTAAAAGGTGAGATGTTACAAGTTATCTTCTTTGCAGTTATGACAGGTTTTGTTATCACTATCCTTGGAGAAAAGGCAAATAGATTACAAGGGATATTTGAAGAGGTTAATAGCTTAATGTTAAAAATGGTAAGTTTAATAATGGAGCTTGCACCATTTGGAATCTTTGGATTGATAGGTAAAACATTTATCACACTTGGTTGGGCAGCAATGAAACCTCTAGCATCATTTATCATAGTTACATATATTTTACTTCTATTCCATGGACTTGTTGTATATCAAATATTGCTTCGTGTATATGCAAAAGAGAGTCCAGTAGCATTTTTAAAGAAAATACTTGCTCCAATGACATTAGCATTTTCAACTTCAAGTAGTGCAGCATGTATTCCACTATCTTTAAAAACTTTAAAAGAGGAGTTCAATGTTGAAGAGAAAATATCATCATTTACAATTCCATTAGGAGCTACAATCAATATGGACGGAACTGCAATAATGCAAGGGGTTGCAACTGTATTTATAGCTCAACTATACAATATTCACTTAACAACAAATGACTACTTCATGGTTGTATTAACAGCAGTTCTTGCATCTATTGGAACAGCAGGTGTACCAGGGGTTGGAACAATAATGTTATCAATGGTATTATCTCAAGTAGGACTTCCACTAGAAGGAATTGGAATGATATTAGCAGTGGATAGAATAGTTGATATGGGAAGAACAACAGTAAATATTACTGGAGACCTTGTTTGTTCAGTTATCATAGATAGAATTGAAAAGAGAGCAGAAAATGCAGAAGAAAAAGTTCAAGGAAAGGTAGCTGCAAAAATTTAGAATAAAAAGATTGATAACTTTATAAAAATATGATATAAATAAGTTGAGTAAAAAACTCAAGATTAAGTTTATAGATTGGAGATAAAATGGAAAAGTTATCAAATATAGAGATAGAGAAAATAATAAAAGAACTAAAAGAGAATGGGAAATATAAGGAGTATCAAGATATGATTCATGATGATTATGAGGAGCATCAAGTGGTATATAAACTTGATACAGATGAGATTATAGCTTTAGCTTATAAGAATAATACAATTCCATTTAAGATGCAAGAGTATTATGATTGGCATGAGATGAATCTTTTAGTTGAAGAGGAATTAGATTAAAAAGTAGGGAGTTATTGAAAAAATCAATAGCTCCCTTTTTCTAATAAATTATAGTTTCTCAAACTAAGCTCAGTTATCTAGCACATCGCTAGGTTTTGGTAAAGTGCCTTTGTTATTTGCGAGTATTAACTAAGCTAAGTTATCAAAACTTATATTTTAAATATCAGCTAAATTCCATGTCAAAGAATAAAGAGAGAGTAATACTCATCTGACTAAAATTCCGAAACTCGACTTCGTCTCAAACACGTCGGAATTTTTAGCGTCAGATTTCGTAACTCTCTCTAATATTCTTCTCCAAATTCCATTTTAGCTGATATTAGGAAAAACTTTAATTGAAAAAATATATTATCCCTAACATCAAGTTGACGTAATTCGAAAGTGAATATTAGAAGCCCTCAGCGAAATGCAGTTAAGAAAATGCAACGTGTTTGAGCGAGCTTGCGAGTGAGTTTTGCATTTTCAACGGAATGAGCCATAGGGATTCTTTATTCACTGACATGGAGTCAAATTGATGTTAAAAATTATAAGTTTTGTTAACGTAAATTAGAATGATAAATGATATTTTAGGAGAAGATATTTTTTAATTTATCACGATCTAAAATAGTTATACTTCCTCTCGAAAGAGAAATAATCCCTTCATTTTGAAAGTATTTTAGCATACGAGAAACAACCTCTCTAGCACTATTAACATCCTTAGCAATATCTTCATGAGTGAGTTTTATAGTATCACTATTTTGTTCAAAAAGATATCTAGCTAACCTTTTATCAAAACTCATAAATAGAATTTGTTCCATAGCCCACATTGTTTCAGAGAAACTTTTATTGATAATATCAGTTGTAAAAGCCTCAACAGCTATATTTTTATTTTTTACTTCTTTAAAGGCAGAAGCTGATATTTTTAGAATTTCCACATCTGTTACAGCATCAACATAGATACTAAAAGTTATATTTTTAAGAATACAAGAAGCTGATAAAATACAGACTTCATTTTCATTTAATCTATACAAAGTTATCTCTTTTCCCTCTTCAGAGAGAATATATACTCTCAATTGCCCTTTTATTACTAAGAGAACACCAGTACACTCAGTAGAATCATGTATTATCTCATTTTTATTATATTTTAAAATTTCACTATTATTAATTAATAGATCCTTTTCTTTTTGTGATAACTTATTCCAAAATGGAAAATTTTGAGAAAAATAGAGTTCTAGCATTTTTTAACCCCCATAAATTAGAAATATTTTATATATTATAACATAGATACATTTTAAAAGAAATTTGTTATAATATATAAAATCACTGAAAAGAGGTTAGAGAGATGAAAAAGAAAATATTAATTATAGAAGATGAAATAGATTTGATTAAAGTTTTAAAGGATACATTTGAAAAGGAGAATTTTCAAGTATTTTGTGCAGAAGATGGAGAAGAGGGAATAGAAAAATTTTATGAAAAAAATCCTGATCTTATTTTATTAGATATAAATATGCCTAAAAAAAATGGTTGGGAAGTTTGTAAAGAGGTAAGAGAGCAGTCAAATATTCCAATTGTAATGATGACTGCAAGAGATTCAGAGATAGATGAACTAAAGGGATTAAATATAGGAGCTGATGACTATATAACAAAACCTTTTAGTCTAAAAGTATTAGTTGTAAAGGTAAAAAAAATATTAAAGATTGATGAAAATAGTAGTTATAAGATAGGTGGGATCTATTTTGACTTTAAAAGTGGTGAGTTAGAGATAGACGGAGTTGAAGTAGAACTTACTAGAAGAGAGATACAGTTTTTAGAGTATGTTATAAAAAATAAGGGGATTATATTTAGTAGAGAACAGCTTTTAAATGAGGTATGGGGCTTTGATTTTGAAGGTGATGATAGAGTAGTAGATACCTTAGTTAAAAGGGTTAGAAAGAAATTAGGAGCTTATAGTGAGATGGTTAAAACAGTGAGAGGAATGGGATATATATTTGATGAGATTAAAAATTAATTTTTTTCAAAAAATATTTATATTTTCAGTGGCAATAGTAATTTTTACAGTTTCAATAGGATATATTTTAAATATATTTTTTTTAGATGATTTTTATCTTTATAGAAAAAAAGAGAATATGTTAAAAGTTGCTGAAAAGGCTAAGATATTAATTGCTGAAAGGCGTAGAGATGAGTTAGATGAGTATAAAGAGGATTTAAGAGATAAAGAGGGAATAGATATAGCTATATTAAGAGAGCATAAACAGCATATGAGAAGGAGAGAAGAGGAGAATATAAAGGAAGGATTTAATATAGCAACTGTAACTAAGGCTAAGATTAAACTTTTAATTTATAGTGAAAAACTGCCAGATGGAAGAAATCTTACATTGAGAACCTCTTTATCAGTAATGAACTCTCATAAACATGAGTTGAGTATTTTTAATGTATTGACAACAGTTGTCTCAGTGATGTTAAGTATGTTAGTGGGAAGAGTATTTTCTAAAAAAATAACTATGAATATTGAAAAGTTAAACAGTGTTACAAGAAAAATATCTGTATTGGATTTCTCAGAAAAAACAGATGTTCATACTGGAGATGAGATAGAGGAGTTAAGTAAAAATATAGATATTATGTCTAATAACCTAAATCTATCAATTGAAAATTTAAAGTCTTTTGCCTCAAATGCTTCCCATGAACTTAGAACTCCGATAACAGTTATAAGCACCCATGCTCAAGCTCTTGCTAACGGAATAGTAAAAGAGGAACAGGAGCAGAGGAAATATTATAAGGTTATATTGAAAGAGAGTTCATATATGAATGATTTAGTAGGAAATTTATTGACAATTTCTAGACTCTCTTCCCCTGGAATAAAATTGGATATGAAAGATGTAAGCTTTAAGGATATTTTAAAGGATAGTATAGAAAAATATGAGATTTTAGAGCTTGAAAAAGATATTGAATGGGATATAGCTATTTCAGATATATCTATAAAATGTGATGAAAAGATTTTTAGAATAGCTATTGATAATTTAGTTCACAATGCCTTAAAATATTCTAAAAGTGAAGATGTTATAAAAGTATATATACAAGATAATAAACTGTTTATTGAAAATAGTATAAAAGGCAAACTAGATAGTGTTGATAATCTATGGGAACCATTTACAAGAGGAGAGAATGCAAAGGAAGAGAAGATAGATGGAAATGGATTGGGATTATCAATAGTAAAAAAAATAATGGAGTTAAACAAAATAGATTTTGGTATATCAATTGAAGATAAAAAGTTCAAATTCTTTTTTGACATATTCAGGTCATAAAATTATGTTATTCTTTTATTACAAAGAGGAAGATGAAAAAATAAAAGAGTAAATAATGGAGGGATAAAATATGAAAAAAATGACATTAATAGGAATTATGCTATTTGTAGTAGGAGCAACATCTTTTGCTAGACCACACCACCACAATAATAACTGTGACTATGCACCATGTGGAGCATCATACCATCACAATTGTGTAGTTGATCAAAATAGACCAAGAGCACCGAGAAGAGATCCACAATTAGGAGGACCAAAAGAAATAGTTAGAAGAGATCCAGAAGCTGAAAGAGCAAGACTTGTAATTGATGAAAAGAGATTGGAAATTAGAAAAGAGTTAATAAAAGAAACTCCAGATTGGAAAAAAATTGAAAGAATAAACAGTGAAATTGCAACTGAACAAGCAAAAGAGAGAACAGCTAATATGAGAAGTAGATTTGAAGCTAAAAAAAATATTGAGCAACAACTTCAAAAAAATAATTAGTTAGATTAGTCAGTACCTATAAATTTATAGGTACTGATTTTTAAATTACTAAACTATAATTTATCGTTCTAATAACTTAAAGTAAAAATAGATTATCACTAACATCAAGTTGACGTAATTTGGAAGTGAATATTAGAAGCCCTCAGCGAAATGCAGTTAAGAAAATGCAACGTGTTTGAGACGAAGTCGAGTTTTGCATTTTCAACGGAATGAGCAATAGGGATTCTTTATTCACTGACATGGAGTCAAATTGATGTTAAAAAAGAATAGGGATAACTTAACTTGACTAATAATCGCTAACTACAAAGGTACTTTGTCAAAACCTAGCAATGTGCTAGAGAGCCTAGCTTAGCTAGATAAATTATTGAAAATATAATAAAAAAAGCTACACCTTATAGCTATAAAGTGTAGCTCAATAGATTAGTTTAGTGAGTTGATAAGTTCAACAACATAGTTATAAACTCTCTCTGTAGAGTCTATTTCAAGATATTCACTAGGAGTATGTACATCTCTTAAATTTGGTCCAACACTGATAAAATCAATATCAGGATAGTTTTGTGAGATAGCTCCACACTCAAGTCCAGCATGAATAACTTCAACTTTCATATCTTTATTGTAAAGTTTTTTGTAAACTTCTAAAGCCTTTTCTCTCAATTTAGATTCAGCTCTAAATTTCCATTCTGGGTAACCAGCTGAAAATTCAAATGAAGCATTGTTTTCTTTTAAAATAGAAGCAATTTTATCTTTTAACTCATTAAGAACTTCAGGGTCAGAACTTCTTAATGATACAATAATATTGATATTTTCATCTAATGTTTTAACTATTGCTAAGTTATCTGAAGATTCAACAATTTCAGGATACTCTTTCATCCAAGTGTTAACCCCAGTAGGAATCTCTTCAATAGTTTTTATATAACTATCAAGAGTTTTCTTAGAAAGAACAGAAACTTCTTTAGCAGTTGTAGCTTCTAAAGTAAAACTCATTTCAGGTTCAAAAGATACATATTTTACTTTTACTTCATCAGCAACTTTAGTTATTATATCTTTAATATCTTTTGAAGAAGCTAAAACAACTTTTCCTGATCTAGGAATAGCATTGTCTTTACTTCCACCAAAAACTTCTACAAGGCTATAATCAGTTAAAGTTTTTAAATTATGAAGAACTTCAGCTAAAATCTTATTTGCATTTCCTCTTTTTTGATTAATTTCAACTCCAGAGTGTCCACCTTGTAATTTTTCAAGAGAAAGAGTGTATAGATTAACATCTGTTAGAGTTTCTTTTTTTATTGGAAGAAGAATATCAATTTCAACTCCCCCAGCAGAACCAACAGTAATTACTCCCTCATCTTCAGAGTCAATATTAATTAACATCTTTCCTTTTAAAACATTTGGCTCAAGAGAAAGAGCACCGTTTAAGTCTATCTCTTCAGAAGTAGTAGCAAGAAGTTCAATAGTTCCACATTTGATAGATTCATCTTCTAAAATTGCCATTCCCATAGCAATAGCAATTCCGTTATCTCCACCAAGAGTAGTTTTATTTGCTCTCAATCTATTTCCATCTACTATTAGATCAATAGGGTCTTTTCTAAAATCGTGATTACTATCACTTTCTTTTTCACATACCATGTCCATATGTCCTTGAATAACTATTCCAGGAGCATTTTCATATCCAGGAGTAGCCTTTCTTCTAAGAACAACATTATAGTATTTATCTTGATAAGTTTCTAAATTAAGTTTTTTACCAAATTCAACTAAATAATCACTGATAGCTTTTTCGTGGTATGATTCTCTAGGAATTTTAGAAATCTCTTCAAAATGATAAAAAACTCTTTCTGGTTTTACACCAACTAATTTTCTCATAAATATCACCTCTTATCTATTATATCATAGTTCCAATTATAAGAGCTATAACAGAATAGATTCCCATAATAATCATAAGAGGCATAATATATTTTAACCACTTGTTAAATGTAGTTTCAGCCATTTCAAGTGTAACAAGAATAAGTCCTGTTGGAGTAATAAATGACATTAATCCTTGTCCCCAGTTATAAGCGTTGATTACAACCTCTCTTGATAGACCAACACTGTCAGCAAGTGGAGCCATGATAGGCATTGTAAGAACTGCAAGTCCTGAAGATGAAGGAATAAAGAATCCTAAGAATGAGAATACTGCAAGTTGAGCAACAGCAAACAGACTTCCACTCATTCCTGTGATCATATTGATAGAGTAGTTTAATAGTGTGTCAGAGATCATACCATTATCCATAACTATATTGATAGCTCTAGCAAGTCCAATAGTAAGAACTACTCCTATAAGATCAGCTGCTCCAGCAACAAATGTATTAACTGCATCTTTTTCAGATAGTCCAGAAAGTACCATTATAATAATAGCAACTCCTAAGAATAGAGCAGACATCTCTTCGAACCACCAACCACCAACAGCAACTCCCCAAACTAAGATTAAGAAAGCAACTGTAAATACTAAGAATATTAGTTTTCTTCTTAAAGTAAACTCTATAACTTTATCAGGATCGTAATCTTTTAAGAAACGCTCTCTAATTCTTTCGCTTTCATCATAAACAAGAGAGTTTTTAGGGTCTTGATTTACTTTTTTAGCATACCAATACATATAAGCTAAAGTAATTATAGAACCAATAATTAAAACTACTATTCTAAATTTTAATCCACTAGTGAAGTTAATTCCAGCAGCATTTGAAGCTATAACAACTGAGAATGGATTTACTGTTGAGAACATAGTTCCTATAGATGATCCCATATAGATAGCAGCAATACAAGTTATTGCATCAAACCCACTGATAAGGAAGATAGGCATCAATATAGGATAGAAAGCGATAGTTTCTTCTGCTAGTCCAAATGTAGTTCCACCAAGTGTAGTAAGAGCAAATACAAGAACAACTAGAATAAACTCTTTACCCTTTGTTCTTTTTGATAAAGCGCCTATACCTGCATCAAATGCTCCTACTTTATTAACAAGACCGATGATACCACCAAGAATTAAAACGAAAATCATAATGTCAACTGAATCCATAACCCCAATTACTGGAGATTTAATAACATCTACAATACCTTGTGGTTGTTGTTCGATTTGAACATATGTTCCAGGGATAGCAATAGGTTTTTTAATAGTTCCATCTTCAAATTTAGAAAGATCTAATTGAATATGAAGATCGTTAAGAACTTCTTGAGTAGCTGGAATAGCTTTTGTTTCATCATTGTGATCTGTTATAATGAAATCTCTAGTTGACTCATCGTAAGTTAATCTAGAAAATTTTCCAGAAGGAACGATGTAAGTAAGAATTGCAGCTAAGATCAAGATGATAAAAAGTACTGTAAATGCCGTAGGGAATTCACGTTTTTTCTTTTGACTCAAAATAATCACTCCTCGTATAATATTTTTTATATAACATAAACTAGTTAGTTTGTACTTCTGTAATGAAATATAATATTTTGAATACAAACTGATAGTTTTGTACTAAAAAATGTACAATTATAATATAAGATAAATTTTAATCCCTGTCAAGAGAAAAAGTATTAATACTTCTGCAATTAAAAAGGAATATCAATAAAATTTGTAGTTGAAAATAAAAAAGAGCTTTATGGAAAGATTAACAAAAAGCTCTACTAAAATAAAAATATTTTCCATGTAAAACTAAAAGAATATTGCAAAAGGTCTATCAATATTGAATATTATATCATAAAAATAAAAATTTAAAAAATAAAAACTTTTGTCTACCTCTTGGGGTAGTGTCTACCTGTTATCTCTTCCTCTTTCTTTTATCTTTATTTATTTTTTTTTATGGGGGAAAATTTTTCCACCCACCTAACATTGTTAATGGGAGACTCTTTAAATAGAGTAAATATATTATGTGAAAGACT
>OFOU01000805.1_pt1 | contig 22655 bp, 20 predicted proteins | sample 1542061 | NCBI WGS metagenome assembly OFOU01 (sample SAMN04209239, study PRJEB22552) | human gut metagenome | biome: gut; material: feces | host: Homo sapiens | place: USA: Oklahoma
ACATAGTAGTAATTGCCCTCGCACCGTACCAGATTCCACGCATGGGGCTGTCCCCTTGTCGTCCCGGTCACATAGGTGCAGAATACGCCGAGCTTCTCCAGAAGATACTGGGTCTCCCTGGCATATCCGGCACAAACGGATTCTTTTCCCACAAGTGCGCTGAAAAGATTCTGACTGTCTCTGGCATCCGCCACATAATCTACAGTCCGGATCACATATTCATACACATACTTGATTCTGTCGTACTCCGATGCCGACTGGATCTCTTGCATCTGTTCAAGAAACGCCTCAGTTTCTGCATTGATTTTTCTCTGCATCTGCTCCTTCGTCTCTCCTTCATAGGTGTACTCCGGACAGATCTGTGCATATCCGCCCTCCGGAATCTGATAGGCTGTCGTCTCCGCAGCACCGCTGCACCAGAAAATGTCCGGAAAATCGTTCAGAACAAACTGGAAGATCTGATTCACCCGCTTGGCCTCAGTCATCGGTACATCGATTCCCTTCTGATTCTCCCTGATTCCCTGAAGAATCGTCTCATAAACTCTTTTTTCCTCTTCATTTAATGTCTGATAATAAAATTTCTCCTCTACTTCCCCGGCGGGAACCTCCCGTGTCTTTACCACCGGCGCCGCCTGTTCTGTGAAAAAAGTGAGCTTCTCTTTGGACACAAAGCCGGTATCCTTTAACATTCCAACAATACCTGTTGCAACTGCCAGAATCAAAACCGCGCACAGAACTACGCATCCTTTTAAGAATCTGTTTTCTCTTCTTCTCATGCTAATCTCCGTAACTCATCCTTTACTTTCTATTATAGATATATCCCAGCCTTCGGCGCAACCAGAACTTTATACCAGTTCTGCAATACGGGATACGCCGACATAGACTTCCGAAATCTTATACCAGGTCCGGTAGTCTACCTTTCCGGTCTGCGGCAGTCCGAAGACTTCCTGGAATTTCCGCACCGAAGCCTCAGTTCTCGGCCCATAGACGCCGTCCGCATCTACTTTCGGGATAGCAGGATAAGCACCTGCAATGACATTAAGCTGCTCCTGCATCTGAAGCACCTTGTCTCCAGTAGAACCATTCTCCAGTGTATATCCTGGCCACGACGCCGGGACTCCTGAGATCTCCTGGGCCGTGTTGATGTACATATCACTTCCATAGAAAGAGCGCAGGATCTGAATCGCCGTGTATCCCTGATCCGCCAGACTCTTGGATCCCCATTGGGTCATCCAGCCGGGACATGACACCTGCTTTCCATCACAGTACTGCGTCAGAATCGGCTGGCGGACATTCGGCCTTGACAGATAAGAAGCAAACAAATCATCCACCACAGAAGAAATCGTATCGTAGATATTGCGCCTGGGAATCCACTTATGGTCAAAGGCTGTAGAGGAAGAAATCGTGAAATCAAATCCCTGATTCCGATACCATTCCGTATACACCCGATTTAACGTAAAGGACATAATGGCAAGGACGTTGGCCTTGATTGCCTCCACAGGCCAGGTAGCATAGATTTCGCTGGAAGCGACATTCTTGATGTAATCCTTATAGCGGTCATAGTAATTGAGAGCCGTGGTGTCCCGCGGCGATCCGTCGTGTACCACGACATATTCCGGTACCACCACCCGACTTAATACAATCTCTCCCGTCTCATTCACCGGTTTGATCTCTGCCTCTGGAATTTTCGGTGGATAATTGCCGAACAGCGTGTGAGCCGGGATCACATACACCTGCTCTCCTTCTTCCCGCGTAATCGGAAGAAGACGGATGTTTTGAAGAGCCGTCACCCCAGAGAGGATCTCTGTCCCCGCAATCTGGATAGGCTCAAATCCCGGAGCTGTCACTTCCAGCGTATACTCGGAGTACGGCTGTTCCTCCTGCCGTTCATCGAGGCTGTACTCTACCGGAGGCGCCGCAAGCTCCAGCGTCTCAGTCTGCCCGGATGAATCGGTGGAAACCATCTCCAGTGTATTCTCTGGTACTCCGGTATAGGAAATCCGCACACTGGCGTCCTCTACCGGAAACGCAGTTGCCTCCGAAGTAATCTGTATTTTTAGCCTTCCTTTATCGATGTTGTTTTCCTGCATATGATATAATGTGCTCATTTTATCATCACCCTGTCACAGTTCTCTTATCATCAGAATATGTGTGGAATCCAAAAAACATGTCATAAAATTCACGTTGTAAAAGAGGTAAATTTTCTATGAAATAAAAAAACGGGATGCCACCACAAAATGACGCTCCCGTTATCCTATCCCATATTTCCCATCAGAAAAAAACTCTTTGAATATCATGGTACATGACGAATACCATCAAAAGCAACAAGCAAACCATGCCAATCATATGAACATAGCCCTCTTTCTCCGGCGGCACCCGCTTGCCGCGGATCACTTCGATCACCAAAAAAACCAGACGTCCACCGTCTAGTGCCGGGATCGGAAGCAGATTCATCACACCCAGGTTTGCTGAGAGTAAAATCATCAGATTGAGCATATTGAGGAATACAAGCGCCGCTCCTCCGCTTTTGCTCTGATTGTAAGTGTCTTGAACGACATCCACGATTCCTACCGGTCCGGACATACTTTCCATGCCGATCTGCCCCGTGACAAGCATCTTTAAGCTTTCCAGAGTCGTACTGATCCAGTAACGGACCACGGAACCACCATAGCGGATCGTCTCCAGTACCCCGGCTTTAGTGTAAGCCCCTCCGCTGTAACCGTAACGGTACATCCCATACTTTTCATCCCACTGAGGCTTTAGGTGAACCGTCGTCTCCTTACCGTTCCGTTCATAAGTCAAATCGATCTCTTCCTTCTGGTGGAACTGGTTAAAGGTGGTAATATCCCGAAATAGGTGAATCTTCTTTCCATTAATCTGTGTAATCACGTCTCCTGCCTGCATACCGGCCTCGGCTGCCGGATAACCCGCTTCTATCGAAGATACTACCGGTCTGTCGACACCGATCCACGCCGTAATAATGATAGCGCCAATCAACGCCAGCACAAAATTAAAGACCGGTCCCGCCGCAATGACACTGATACGTCGCCACGGAGATTTTTCATTGAAATTCCCCACGGATTCACCGGCATCGCTTTCGTCCTCTCCCATGGCGCAGAACCCCCCAAGAGGAAGCACCCGAATCGAGTAGAGCGTTTCCTTTCTCTGAAATCCGAAAAGCTTCGGACCCATTCCGATCGAAAACTCCTGCACTTCAATCCCATTGAACTTTGCCAGTAAGAAGTGCCCCAGCTCATGGATAAAGACGATAAATCCGAATATGATAATTGCAAGAATAATTCCCAAATCCTGTTTTACCTCCTGCTGCGAATTCGTTCATAAGTTTCCTGTTCTGCCGTAAGGATCTGTTCCAAGGACGGGGACTTGATATTGTGATGTGCCCGCATACAGTCCTCGATGATCTCCACGATTTCCAGGTAAGTAATCTCTCTGTTTAAAAACATGGCTACCGCCAGTTCATTGGCCGCATTGAACACGGTCGGCAAGCTGCCTCCGGTTCTGCCTGCCTCATAGGCAAGAGAAAGTCCGTAAAAGGTGTCCATATCCGGCTTTTCAAAGTCCAGGTGAGTAAGACTCCAGAAATCTAAGCGATCTCCTAGCAAATAACGTCTCTGAGGATAATAAAGCGCATACTGGATCGGGAGCTTCATATCCGGTGTGCCAAGCTGGGCGATCACGGAACCATCTTCATATTCTACCATCGAATGGATGACAGACTGCGGCTGTACAACAACCTGAATATTGTCTATCTCTACATCGAACAGCCATTTTGCCTCAATGACTTCCAGTCCCTTATTGACCATGGTAGAAGAATCGATCGTAATCTTCCTTCCCATAGACCAGTTCGGATGCTTCAAAGCATCTTCCACTTTGACGTTTAACAGATCTTCTTCCCTTTTCCCACGGAACGGTCCTCCGGAAGCAGTCAGCAAAATCTTTTGAATCCGATTTCCCGCATTTCCCTGCAGAGACTGAAAAATAGCGCTGTGCTCACTGTCCACCGGAAGAATCCGTATCCCTTTTTCCCTGGCAAGGGGGATAATCAAATGTCCTGCTGTCACCAAGGTCTCTTTATTGGCAAGGGCAATATCTTTCCCCGCCTCGATGGCCGCAATGGTGGGGCGGATTCCTATCATGCCGACAACTGCCGTGACCACAATTTCTGCCTCCGGAACACAAGCAGTCTCAATCAGGCCGTCCATTCCTGTAACAATCCGGACTGCTACGTCTTTTAACCGCTCCCGAAACTCCCGTGCCTTCTCCTCCTCGTAGACACAGACAACCTGAGGATGAAATTCCCGCACCTGCTGCTCGAGAAGCTCTGTATTAGAACCTGCCGCAAGGGAAATGACCTTGATATCCCCATTCTCACGCACCACCTCGAGAGTCTGTGTCCCGATAGAACCTGTAGATCCTAAAATAGCTATTTTCTTCATATTATTTCTCCTGATCTGTATAAAGCCTATTTATATCATAAAAAATACACTCAGATAGTAGATGATCGGCGCCGTGAAAATCACGCTGTCAAACCGGTCCAAAATCCCGCCGTGTCCCGGAATCAGTTTTCCATAATCCTTGATTTCATGATTTCTCTTGATGGCGGACGCCGCCAGGTCTCCGACCATAGAGATCAGTCCTCCGGCTCCACAGATCACCGCATACACTACGGGACTTGCAGACGCATCCCCGAAATGGCTGACTGCCGCCGCATACACTGCTCCCAGAAGCGCTGCTCCCACAACGCCTCCGACAGCGCCCTCCACAGATTTCTTCGGACTCAGTTTCGGAGACATCTTATGCTTTCCAATCAACATACCCACACAGTAAGCACAGGTGTCGCATCCCCAGGAAGAAAGAAATACCAGCCACACCAGATAGACACCTTCTTCCGGAATCATTCGTGTCTGATAAACATAGGACAACATCAGCGCCACATAGAAAATCCCAAAAAAGACGAGCATCATTTCTTCCGCCACATATTTAGGATAGGAAAAGACATAGACTGCCATCAAGATGATCAAAATCGCAATCACCAAAAGCCCAAGCCCCTGTCTGTCAAAAAAAGCAAGTACTTCGCTCTCTCCTGATCCTTTCACCTGGAGACGGATCAGCACGTAACAGGCGGCGGCAGCAGCATATCCCACAATACCAGGAAGCGAGACGCGCAGATTCCGTACTTTATAAAGCTCGCTCATTCCGATCAGGCTGACCAGAAGAAGTAGAGCAAGCAATATATCATTCCCGGGAATAATCGTGGCAAGAGCAATCACCACAAGCAGAATCCCACTCAAAAGCCTTGTCTTAAACATCCGCCTCTTCCTCCTTTACCTTTCCGTATCTACGCTCTCTTTTATTATATTGCAGAATTGCCTTTTCTAATTCCTCTTTTGTAAAATCCGGCCACAGAACGTCCGTAAAATAAAATTCCGTGTACGCCATCTGCCAGAGAAGATAGTTGGACAGCCGAAGCTCTCCGCTTGTACGGATTAGAAGATCCGGATCCGGAATCCCATGAGTATCCAGATACGTCTCAAACAGTGTCTCATCAATCTCCTCAGGATTCACTGTTCCCTCTCGAACGTCTGACGCCATCCGTCTGATGGCACGCACCATCTCATCCCGGCTGCCGTAATTGATGGCGATCTGGAAATTCAGCCCATCATTTCCGGCAGAAGCCTCCTCAAGCTCCTCGATCCGCGTCCGGATATCATCATCCAGCCCGGTCTTATCTCCGATGACCCGAACCCGCATCCGGTTTTTCTCTGCGGTCTTCAGACAGGTCTTCATATAATTTCGCAGAAGCTTCATCAACGCATTGACCTCGTCCGACGGGCGGCTCCAGTTCTCCGTGGAGAATGCATAGACCGTCAAATATTTGATCCCCATCTTGTAGGCAATCTCACAGATCCTCTCCACGTTCTTGCTCCCCTGGGCATGTCCGTAATTGCGAGGCATATTTTTCTTTTTCGCCCATCTCCCGTTTCCGTCCAGAATAATGGCGACGTGCTGCGGTATCTTCATCCTTTCTCCTCCTTGACACATACATAAGAGCAAGAAGGAATTCCCTCCTTGCTCTGCTCTTGTTATCTTCTTATACGGTCATAACTTCTTTCGTCTTGGCTTCTACTGCACTGTCGACTTCTTTGATGTACTTATCCGTCATTTTCTGAAGTTCGTCTTCCATATCTTTGATCTCGTCCTCCGAGATTTCTGTGCCTTTTAACTTCTTACATGCGTCGTTACCATCTCTGCGGATATTGCGGATCGCAACCTTCGCCTGCTCACCTTTTTTCTTTACGTCTTTTGCAAGCTCTTTACGCCGGTCCTCTGTCAGCTCTGGAAATACAAGGCGTATCACCTGTCCGTCATTGGTCGGATTGATTCCGATATCCGACGTCTGGATCGCTTTGGTAATTTCCTTTAACATACTCTTCTCCCACGGCTGAATCTGAATCATCCGCGCCTCCGGTACGGATACATTCGCCACCTGCTGAATCGGAGTCGGTATCCCATAGTAATCCACCGTCAGCCTGTCCAGAATGTGAGGATTCGCTCTCCCGGCACGAATTGCCGCCAAGTCGCTGTCCAGACTCTTCATGGTCTTCTGCATCTTCTCTTCGTATACTTTTAATTGTTCATGCATAAATCGTTCCTCCTGTCCTCTCTCTTAAACAGTCACTTTCGTTCCTGTAAATTTCCCGCTCATAGTATTGACAATACTATTCTCCTCATTCAAACCGAACACCAGCATCGGCATCTTATGCTCCAGGCACATGATGGACGCTGTCAGATCGACTGCCATCAGCTTCTTGTCAATGATCTCCTGAATGGAAATCTCATCGTACTTCTTCGCCTCTGGATTTACTTTCGGGTCACTGTCATAGATGCCGTCAATCGCTTTGGCAAGCAGCATCGCATCTGCCTCAATCTCAATCGCTCTGAGTACAGCTCCGGTATCTGTGGAGAAATACGGATGTCCGGTTCCTCCCGCAAAGAAAATAACCTTGCCCGTCTCAAGCGCCTTCACTGCTGCGTCCTTGGAAAAAAGCGTTGTAAATGCACCGCAGGTAAATGGTGTGAACACTTCGGTATCCATCCCCGCATAACGAAAAATCTCAGAAACATAAATGCAGTTCATTACCGTGGCAAGCATACCGATCTGGTCTGCCTTCACCCGGTCAATCGTCTCACTTGTACGTCCTCTCCAGAAATTTCCGCCGCCTGTCACAATGGCAATCTGAATACCCTGATCCACCAGCTTTTTCACCTGGCCTGCCACTTCAAGGCAAGTCGCCTCGTCAAAGCCTGTCTTTTTATCGCCTGCAAGAGCCTCTCCGCTCAGTTTTAGCAATACTCTTTTCATGGTATGAACTCCTTCTCCCGAGCCGTTTCCCCCGGCCCGTATTCTATCTTTTATTATATCTGGATCACTACCTTGTGTCAATTTGCATTTTCCACCGGAATCCGGACACACTTTAACGGAACGCTCCGCCTTTTTATTTTTCCGACTATTCTTCTGTCAATGCAGCAAAGGAAGTATCCGCAAAAAACGTGTCCGCACTGTACAGATACAGAACCTCATTGATTTCTTCTGTATCCATCAACTCCTGAATATCACCATAATAATACCGAGGATCCACCACTACGATCTCCCTGTAGTACGGAGCCAGAAACGGGAGGAAACAGTTGGCGTAGGAATCCTTGAATACAAGCAGACGCTTGTTTTCTGTCGTTGGTGTCTTGATCTTTAACAAGCCATGGTTTCCGCCGAAAAAGACTTCGTACGCATTTTTTTGATCCAGCTTATCGGTATTATAAAAGCTGCCCGTCTTTTTCTGCTCATCCGTATATTCCACAATGGACGAAACCTGTTCCTGTGTCGTATTTTCATTCTTCTTCGGAAGAAATACATCTATTTTCTCTTTCATACCCGTTCGACAGCCGCTCTTTGCGGAAAGCGTCCCCTGGAACTGATCCGTCACCGGGATCTTTTCATATGTCAGAGCGGACGTGTCAAGCTCGGCAAGCTCGGCAAACTTCTGGAATGCAAGATATGCAGCGGACGTCGTCCAGTGGTGATCCGTCTTATAATATAGCTGCTGTTCCGTGTTTTTCCGAAACGTACTTTCTACGTCCACTGTCGTCAATCCTGCCCCTGTCAGTGTCTGGTATGCCTGATCGATATAGGAACCCTGATCCGCTGTCAGAGCCAAAGCCGGAAGCTTGTCCTTTAAAATCTCGGAAGCTGTCGGAACAATCATTACATAATGATGGATGTCCTTATAAGACTTCTGAAATTTCTCCATTGCTTTCAATGTCTGGTTCACTACCGACTGCTGCGGACGGTCAAATTTTTCAATCAGATAGCCGCTCTTTCCGATATAAACTCCGTTTTCTTCTACTTTCCCGAGAAGACGGTCAAATCCAGTCTTCAATTTGATCCAGGAATCCCGAAACACAAACTGATCGTTAAAGTATTCCTGATATTGCTGTGCATAACTTCCATTCCCCACGGCTTTTGCTGTCAGCTCCGGCTTCTGCGCCAGCTCTCTGTTCTCCGTCTCCGAAATCTTGTTCGTCCCGGAAAAGAGATTGACAAGGGAAAGAATAAGAACCAAAATGGCAAACATAAATCCCACAAAATATGCAGTTGGAAATGCTGGTTTCTTCATGTCTGACACCTCCCTTAAAACTGCATGTACAGGAACGGCTGGTAGGAATTAAATACCAGTCCTCCAATACTGAGTAAAAATAAAATAAGATATACAACAACCGTGGTGATTGCGGAAGACTCCACAAACCGCTCGGAAAACTTTTTCAAAACCGGTCTCGCTGAAAGAATACAGACTGCAAACAGGAGAAATCCTGTCTTTAAATAGTAGCCTGCTGTCAGGTCAATGAAAGAAGAGGCACCAAATCCAAGTAATGCTCCAAGGATTTTGCCCACTGCATCCAGGGATGAGTTCATAAAAATCAACCATCCGAACATTACAAGAAGCATGGTATATAGATTGGCCGCCCATCCCGGAAGTCTTGAAAGCAGGTTCTTCCATACATATTTCTCAAAAATCAGAATGACACCGTAATAAAGTCCCCAGAGCGGAAAATTAAACGTTCCACCGTGCCAGATTCCTGTCAGACACCAAACAATCAGAATATTTCTGAGATGTCCGGGAACAGATACGCGGTTCCCCCCAAGCGGAATATAAACATAATCCCGGAACCATGAACTCAACGACATGTGCCACCTTCTCCAGAACTCTGTCACACTTTTTGCAATATACGGATAATCAAAGTTCTCCTGAAAATCAAATCCAAGCATCTTGCCGCCCCCGATTGCCATATCCGAGTAACCGGAAAAATCGAAGAAAATCTGCATCGTATAGGCAAACAGATAAATCCAAGCCGTCATCATAGACATCGGCGTCCCTGCATCCTGAATCTGAGAAATCATCATAGAGAGTTGATCTGCCAGGAGCACCTTCTTTGCCAGTCCCAGAATAAAACGCCTCGCTCCTTCTCCAAGTCTGGACATGTAGACATTGTGTGTATATAAATCTTCCCGAATATCCGCATACCGGACAATCGGCCCTGCGGACATACAGGCAAACAACGACGCATAAGCAAGAAACGCAATCGGATCCCTCTCCGGCTCACATTTCTTCTTGTAAACATCAATAATATAAGAAAGATTCTTAAAGGAATAGAACGAAAGACCGATCGGCAGCGACAAAGCGGACGTAGAAAATCCGGTTCCAAGCCACTCATTGACAGCCCCGCTTAAAAAACCATAGTACTTAAAGAATCCCAGAATAAACACGTCTATCACGACAACGAATACAAGGGATGGAACCGCGCTTTGGTTCCTCTTTCTCTTTCTTCCGATATCGATACCCATCATATAATGCAGTACCGCGCTAAACAGCATGAGCACCACATATACTGGCTCACCCCAGGCATAGAAAAAAATACTGGAAAGGGCAAGCACGACATTTTTCCATTTCCCAGGTACAACATAAAACAAAATCAAAACGACCGGAAGAAACGCAAATATAAAATTCAGACTGTTTAAAAGCATGTCATTTTCCCTCCACCAATTATTTTATCGCACTTTCAAAAGCGGCTTTCCAGTCGTCCGCCCTGTCTCCAGCCATATAGATCACATAGACTCCCTCCGTCTGTGCGTACGCCTTCTTCAACTGTGCGCTCTGCGTGACCCCATATCCTTCAAAACTCTCCAGTTGATTATCCAGGCGGGTATCCACAGCCTCCCCGAACTGCTCGGCATCATGGGCACTCTTGGCTTTCAGAACAAGGAGCTCATCCACTGCCATCGGTGACTCCGCTTTATAATAGAAATATCCATCACACTCCTTACCATCTATTCCAAAGTATCTCCGCAGATCCTTGTCTTTTCCCTCATCCATTCCATCCAGAAGCTTTGCACTTTCAAACTCCTTGTGCATTGCGCCAATGGATACGTCCTTTGCGTATCCCCTCATACAGAGAATTCCCAGATATACAAGAAGAAATGCGGCAAAGCAGACTTTGATAATCATCCCGTTCCAATCTCTTCTTTTCTTTTTCATAAGTTAAAGCCCCGCCTTTTCTACAATATAAGATAGCCACTGTTCATAGTAGGCCTTTTTCATATGGATTCCGTCCTGCTCATAAAGGCTACTGTCAGCCTCTACAATGAAACAACTGTCGATGTAAAGATATCCCTCATCTTCACACATCTTCTGAATTGCCTCATTATACTGCGGCTGCTTCTCGCGGCCGGCTTTTTCCTTTATGCTTGCTTCCGTCATCGGAAGAATGGAATTCACACAGATCATCGTATCCGGAAGCGCGTCCTTAATCTTCCGGATCTGAGACTTATATTTTTCAATAAATCCATCGATGTCGGAATTATACATCTGCAAATCATTGCAGCCAAACTCCATAATGACAGTAGACGGTTTCATAGAGATGACTTTTTCGATCAGCTCATCAATCCCGTTGACAGAAGCTCCACGCTTATAAACAACAGATCCCGCATCCAGTATCCCATACACATCCAGTGCCTCAGAGAAAGAATCTCCCACGACCAGAACACCTTCAAAGGCCTTCTTGAGCGTCGCACTGTCAAGCTCCACAACTCCATATTGATTTCGCTTAGATGCATCAATCTCCGTCTTTTGATTTGCTCCTTCCAGAGCCTCCCATTGCTTCTCTGTATCGGAGATATCTACTTGCTCCAGTTTTTCCAGTTGCTTACGATTCTTCTTATATTCGTCCGGGCGGCTTTTCTTTATCTGAACACAGACAATGATCCCGATTATAATGGCAATCACACAAAGAGCCACAATCAGGATCCGTCGTCTTAAAATTTTTTCTCTTGCACTTTTCATGTATTTATCCCCTTAGTATTGTCGTAAACTCTATTTGTATTATAAGAGGTTTCTCCCTCTTTCGCAACACAAGGATTGGAAATAACGCTCCAGCGCTTCCAGATTCTCATCCGAGTGTTCGATCTCCCTGGCGTAGCGCCAACTAGACTCCCAGACATCCGCTTTTTCTAATCTTCCCCCCTGCCGAAGCCATCTTGCCATACACAGGTCATAAATCATAGCAGTACTATAGATACCAAAGCTGACTTTCGTATCGATCCTACCGTCATAAACTGCTCCGCAAAAATAGGTATAGAAGAAAAACATCATCAAATTCTCCCCGTACTGCTCCCACTTCTTAAACAGAAAAGATTCTGCAATCTTCCGGTAGGATGCCTCTCCATCCTTATAGAGAATTTCAGCCACTTTAGAAAGCTCGTCTTCCCAGCTCTGATGCAGAAATTCCATCCGAAGAAGCTCGTCCAAAAACCTTGTCCTTTCTATGAATTCCAGGCTGTCTCCTGAACAGGCGGCACTTTGAATCTCTGCAAGCCTCCCATCAACCGCAAACAGATTTCCCTCCTCCAGCGCCCTCTGGCATACCTGCCCCGCTATCAGACATCGTTCCATGCGGACAGCAACAGGCTCCTCCCGGTTCTGTACGGTCGCGAACAGCCAATCCCGGATCTCGTTTAATATCGAATACATCAGGAAGTCAAAGTTCTCATCCGGTTCCGGCTCCTTCTCTTTTGTCTCTTCGCTTAGGAAGATAAGCGGCTCCGTACATTCCAAAATAATCCTGGCCGCTTCCGGACAAGAAAGGGACAAGGAAAGCTCCCTCACATTCTCAAACTCCTCCGTATGTCTTGGATACTCCCGACATGTTCGGCAAAGAAACTCCTCTCCCATCTCCTCGTAGAGATCACAGAGGTTCTCCTCATTCAGGCAGCTGCACCTCCCGTCAAACTGCAAGAACGCACCCTCCTCCCAGTCAATGGATGTCAACATCCGGTTGCCAAATCCACCCTCGATGCTGCTGTACTTTTCAAGAGATTCCTCATCAATCAGAATCTGCCATCCAGCGCAGCAGGTGTCCGGGCATCGGTCTGCAATACAATGAAATTGATCGTAAAAATGTGGCTTGATATAAAGCATACGTTCCCCTCTTTTTACTTTATTCGACATTTATTTATCTTACCGGATTTCTGACCCATTGTAAAGCTTTGACAGGAAAAACCGGGTGCAACTTTTGTCACACCCGGTAACTTCAAATCGTTCTCTATGCCTGCGGTCCTGCACTGACAAGTGCTTTTCCCGCTTCGTTTCCTTCGTATTTCTGGAAATTTTGGATAAATCTCTGTGCAAGATCCTTTGCCTTTGTCTCCCATTCTGAAACATCTGCATAGGTATCTCTCGGATCCAAAATATTGGTATCTACACCCGGAAGCTCTGTCGGTACTTCAATATTAAAGTACGGAATCTTCTTTGTCGGTGCGTTCAGAATATCACCGTTTAAAATTGCGTCAATGATACCACGTGTATCTTTAATGGAGATACGCTTTCCTGTGCCGTTCCATCCGGTATTGACAAGGTATGCCTTCGCTCCGCTCTGCTCCATTCTCTTAACAAGCTCTTCCGCATATTTTGTCGGATGCAGCTCCAGGAATGCCTGTCCGAAACATGCGGAAAAGGTCGGCGTCGGCTCCGTGATACCACGCTCTGTACCCGCAAGCTTTGCCGTAAATCCGGAAAGGAAGTAATACTGTGTCTGTTCCGGAGTCAGAATGGAAACCGGAGGAAGTACACCAAACGCATCTGCTGACAGGAAGATTACTTCCTTTGCTGCCGGCGCTGCGGAGACCGGACGTACAATCTTCTCAATGTGATCGATCGGATAAGAAACACGAGTATTTTCTGTCACACTCTTATCCGCAAAATCAATCTTACCCTCTGCATCAAGAGTAACATTCTCAAGAAGCGCATTTCTCTTGATCGCATTGTAAATATCCGGCTCGGATTCCTTGTCCAGATTGATGACCTTCGCATAGCATCCACCTTCAAAATTGAAGATTCCATTATCATCCCATCCATGCTCGTCGTCACCGATCAAAAGACGCTTCGGATCGGTAGAAAGAGTTGTCTTTCCTGTTCCGGAAAGTCCGAAGAAAATCGCTGTATTTTCACCATTCATATCTGTATTTGCAGAACAATGCATGGAGGCAATTCCCTTAAGCGGCAGATAGTAATTCATCATGGAGAACATCCCTTTTTTCATCTCTCCGCCGTACCATGTGTTGACAATAACCTGCTCACGGCTTGTGATATTAAACATAACGGCCGTCTCAGAATTCAGCCCAAGCTCTTTATAATTTTCCACTTTCGCCTTGGACGCATTATATACGATGAAATCTGGCTCGAACTCTTCAAGCTCCTCTTTCGTAGGCTGGATAAACATATTGGTAACGAAATGTGCCTGCCATGCAACTTCCATAATGAAGCGGATCGCCATACGGGTATCCTTGTTTGCTCCGCAGAATGCGTCCACAACGTAAAGCTTCTTTCCAGAAAGCTCATCCAGGGCAATCTTCTTTACTGTCTCCCACGCTTCCTGTGTAGCAGGATGATTATCATTTTTATATTCGTCAGAGGTCCACCATACTGTATCTTTGGAATTCTCATCAACTACAATGAACTTGTCTTTCGGGGAACGCCCGGTGTACTCACCAGTCATAACATTGACTGCGCCAAGCTCGCTCACCTGTCCTTTTTCAAACCCTTCCAGACCCGGTTTTGTCTCCTCTTCGAATAGCAATTCATAAGAAGGATTATGCACAATCTCTGTGGTTCCAGTAATGCCGTACTTGCTTAAATTCATTTCTGCCATCTTACATCAAACCTCTTTTCTTTCATTTTTTGCGGGAAATCGGGAAATCTTATCCAACGACTCCCTTTTACCATTATACATGATAAGTCAATGAAATCAACTAAAAATTTTTCTATTTTAACGCAGGAAAGCGCGTTTTATCGATATGCACAGATTTTGCCCGAAAAATGATTTGATATTTAGTCATTTTTTTAACAATCCATGCCATCCTCCTAAAATTCTCTGCTCACACACTTTCTTCTGAAATCATCTTATAGGTGATTTTCCTGGCAGATCCATGCAAGCAACGCTTCGCAGCCTTCTCTTACGTCCCGGTATGTAGTATCAAAATCACCTGTATACCACGGATCCGCAATATCCTCGCCTTTACGCTCCGTGAAATCCAGGAGCCGGAATACCTTTCTCTCCGGATCGCTGTTTCCGATAATCCGTCCAATATTACGAATATTCCAGGAATCCATTCCAATGATATAGTCAAATGCATCGTAATCTTCTCTTCTCATCTGACGTGCCCGGTGATCCCCACACGGGATCCCGACTTCCTTTAATTTATGGCGAGTGCCGTGGTGAACCGGATTGCCAATCTCCTCCCGGCTGGTAGCGGCAGAATCAATGTAAAATGAATCAGTTAAGTTTATTTTATGAACCATGTCCTGAAAAACGTACTGGGACATAGTACTACGACAAATATTGCCGTGGCAGATGAATAGTATTTTAATCATATCTCAAAAACTCCTTATATTTGCTGTATTTCCTTGATTTATCGGCTTTTCCTGTCGTCTATTGGTATCCTCTGTTCTTGGCATATCGTAGTCTAATTTGGCGTATCTTTTACCTCAAAAGTAGTAAATTAAGAGAGATTATGCCATTTTACTACTCGACTTTTGTCACCCGTTCCAACTCCTCTTTCGCATCATCGTAACCGATGTGCGTATAGGTATTCATTGTCACTCCAATATCAGAATGTCCCATAAGGTATTGGAGCGTTTTCGGATTCATACCGCTTTTTGCCATGTTAGAACAAAATGTATGCCTACATACATGAGGTGTAACTTTCGGCATCTGCACTTTGTAGATACTGTTGTACTTCTTGCAAATATGTTGAAAGTATTTCTCCCAATGCAGAGCTACCATCGGCATATCATTTTTATCCAGATACAGGAATCCACATTTACCATCTATCATAGGCTCAGTTTTCACTTTCTTCCTGTTTTCGATAATTCGCTGAAAACAAGCATATACCTCGTCTGACATAGGAATTTCTCTTGTACCGCTTGTGGTCTTTGTGTTCTCAATCACATACTCCATATTCCTTTTTCTCTGTAATTGATGGTTGACATTGATTTTTCTATTCTGCATATCAATGTCATTCAGCGTTAATCCTACAAATTCAGAAATCCGAAGCCCTGTTTTAAATAAAATATAGATACCATCATAGTATCTGCAAAAATGCTTGTCCTGTGCTACAAATTCAAGGAAAGCTCGCTCCTGTTTTCTTGTAATAGCTTCTCTTGTCACGCTGTCATTCACGACAACGGTGGCAAGCTGAAACTCAAATGGATTCTTGCGTATCAAATCATCGTCAACTGCCATCTGGAATGCAGGTCTTATAACACCCCTTATAGAATGAATGGAACTGTAACCTCTCCCATCTCGCTGCATTTTGATAAGCCAGCATTTTGCGTCCGACAGTTTCACCTTGTCGATTCGCTTCTTACCAAACGCTTCTTTTTTTATAATATTAACTACAAATTTATAGTTGGCTTCTGTATTGTGCCGCACGCCTGTTTTCTGTAAGAAATACTTTTTCACCAGTTCCAGAACGGTCATTTCTCCACCACGGGGAACTATCTCATCATCAATATCTTTCAATATCAGTTTTTCTTTCTCTCTTAATGAAATATCATCCCTTTTTCCCTGTGGTGTCTTATCCGTCTTTTCCAGTTTCCAACTGTACACAAACTGCTGTTTTCCTGTGGCATCAATGTATTTGAATGCGTATCGTCCGTCTTGACGTTGGCTCTCTCCGTTGCGGAGAATACGATTTTTGCTGTCCCTTCTTTTTCCGCTCATATTCATGCTCCTTTCATACAAAAAGAGCCCCGTCACGATATAGCGTAGTATATCATAGGCGAAGCCCTTTTTCCATCTTAAAAATAAAAGTAACATTTAAAATAAAGTATCCTTTGTATTCATCCGCAAGGCTACCTGCATTGTAATTTATTCAAAAATATTCAAATAGCCGTTAAACCCTCTAAAAAAACTTCAAACTGTTTTCTCTTGATTAAAAACTTCACCCCATTCTGAATAATAAATCCTGTATCTATATTATCTGCAACAATCTTTCTTAATTTCTTTTCTCCTATATTAAAATAGACAGATGCCTCATCAATCGTAAGACAGAATTTATCTTTTATTTCAACCTGTGTCTGCTCTATCATTGCTTTTCCTCCATAAATTTAAAGCAGATTACTATAGGAAATTTTAATACTAATGGCAAGAGCCTTATCAACCCTTGCCATTGCATTGTCAGGTATTTTACCTATCTAATTCCTAAGTCGCTGTTTATCAATTGTTCGTATCTGTTCAAGTAGAATAACAGAATCCCTGTCAAGTCCTTCAACATTTTTTACTTCAGTATGTGTTGGTAATTTTGCTTTTGTCTGTGTTTTCCCCGTAATTGCCGCCACAATAACTGTAGGGCTGTGTTTATTGCCTATGTCGTTTGAAATGATAAGTACAGGTCGTTTACCTCCTTGCTCCGAACCGATAACGGGATTTAAGTCTGCGTAGTAAATATCGCCACGCTTAATCGTTTTTTCCATTGTGTTTGACCTCCTATCTGAATTTAGTTAGGAGTGTTCCGCCTATGTAGGCAGCCAAACACAAGGAAGTATTTAGGTCGGGAGAGCATAAAACAAAACTCTGTTTCCATAAGTCGCCTTGTGTTTGGCTTTATGATAGAAGCATCTCTATTTGTCCTCCACACCCCGAAGATGCAATGCGTTGTATCACGCAGGGAAGTCACCAAACGGTCAGCAGCGAACTGACGCCACGGGAGTTTCACCCCCAACTGTCGTTCTGACAGAGCCGCCCTCATTGCCTGCGGTGGACTGGCTACCACTCGGACTGTGACTGGACGGGAGTATCATTATCCTCTTTGTGGGTTACGGCGAAATCGGGAGCTGCCTGATATTTTGAGTCGGTAACGAATGGCTCACCACCTTTCATATCGCTCGCTGCTTTTTAGCAAGTCTTGGCGTACCGCTGCACACGCTTATGCTCATCACAATCACAAAGAGAAAGTATTTGGCGAATGATTATTCGGTTGTCAAGGAGCCATCCCGTTTTCGCCACACAAAGGAAAACAGGTGAAAGGGGAGTGATGCCCCTTCACCTGTTTGCTCACTAAAAAAGAATTCGTGTAGTGTAAAATTTAAAAAGTCCCAAAATCTTTTTTCAACTTCTCAATAGCAATATCAACACTAAATTTGACTGCTTTTTTCGTACAGCCCTCTATGGCTGCAATTTGCTCATAGGTCATTTCACCGAAAAAGTACAGTAACAATCTACGCCATTGTACTTCGGACAGTTTTTCGATTACTCTATGTAACAACTCGTATTCCATATTTCTTGATACTTCTTCCTCAATACTTTCTGGCTTGCAGAACGCACGTTCATTCAATGACGCTTCTGTCAGCTCCGAATGTTCAATATGCCTACTTAGCTTGTTGAAATATGATATATCCTCAAGCTCAAAGCGATTAAACAACTCATACAGTACTTCATCAATCTCAATGCTCTGCAATGCACCTCGACTGTCCTTAAACGAGAGGTAATAATGCCCGTCTAAAATAATCAATGTATATGGATTGTACTTGTCCTTTTTACAATTTTGATGCTTTTCATCCATTGTCTGTTCCTCCTATCAATCTGAAATTTGAAAAATCCAGATTGATAGGGCGGCGAACGGCAACCAACGCCAGAAGCTGACTTATTCTGCGTTCCAGCAAAAAAGGCACAAAAAAATCCGCAAAGATTTTGTAATCTAAGCGGATATAAGAATATTCAATTCTATAATATAGAAATATAACCTCTATTTTTCGGCTATACGAGTACCGTAAGCACGCAAGGATTTTTTTTAACGAGATGTCCTTGCAGATTGCTGAAGTATTATATGTAATTGCCGCTTCTGATAAGCAGCAGTGCCGTCATTTCAGACCAACACATAAAAACCCTCCAAACCTTAAACGGGTTTAGAGGGTCAAATTTTCATCTGAGCGTAACAAAACAGCCCACCCAAAACACCGTTTTTTTATTAGGTGGGCTATCTTACCTACAGATTCTCTTTCAAAATACGAATTTTAATCTATATTTTCTTTTCTACATTTATAACCTTTTGAACCCAATCACGATAAAACGCTTCTTCATGTGATACTAATATTACTGTACCTTCAAATTCTAAAAGTGCAGTTCTTAACGCCTCCTTCGCCAGTGTATCAAGATGATTTGTCGGCTCATCCATAATTAGGAAGTTACATGGTTTCATCATAAGCAAACATATTTTAACTTTTGCCTGTTCACCACCACTTAAAGTACTAATTTCCTGCATAGCATGTTTGCTTGAAATACCACAACCTGCAAGGCGCTTTCTTACATCTTTTATAACAAGTGATGGATAAGCATCAGAAACAATTTGTATCGGTGTTTTCGTAGTATCTGACCATGTTAAATCTTGTTCAAAATACCCTATCTTTACTTGCTCCGAAAAATGAAAATTACCTCCTAACGATGGAATTTGATTTACAAGAGTTTTAAACATTGTAGACTTCCCTATACCATTAAATCCCGTAATAACAACTTTTTCTCCACCTTTTACGGAAAAATTGATATCAGACAAGACAGGATAATGATAACCAACATCCAGATGTTTCACCCTTAAATGCTCCGTTGTAGTTAGGGGAGCGGCAGGAAATTTGAAATGTGGCTTGATTTCTTTTTGTTCAATCGCTTCCATCTTGTCCATTCGGTCAAGTTGCTTCTGTCTGCCACGAGCCATTTTTGATTTTCTCCCTGCAATATTTTTGCGAATAAACTCCTTTGTCTTTTTTATTGTTTTTTGTTGTGCCACATACTGTCTAATGTAATCTTCTCGAAGTAACGCTTTTTTTCTTCTAAACTCATAATATGTTCCAAAATATTTTGTAATTTTCTGATTATCAATGTCACAAATCCTTGTGGATATTTTTTCTAAAAACTCATAATCATGTGAAACTACCATAAAGGCATTTTGCAAACTTGAGAGATACTCTGCAAGCCATACAACATGTTCCTTATCTAAGAAGTTTGTTGGTTCATCCAGAAGCAAAATGTCTGGTTTTTCTAATAATAATTTTGCTAATATGACCTTTGCTCTCTGCCCGCCACTCATCTGCTCTATAGGTCTATCCAGTCCAATTGCCATTAAGCCCAATCCTGTCGTCACTTGTTCTATCTTTGTATCAATCAAATAAAATTCATTACGTTCTAACTCCTCCTGATACCTTGCAGCCATATCTAATTTTGACATATTCCCATCTACAGACTGACAATACAACTGATTCATCCTATTTTCCATCTCATATAATTCAGAAAATGCTGATTGCAGAAATACCCTCATAGTTGTACTTTTTTCAATTTGAGCATATTGGTCGAGATATCCTATTTTTGTGTTTGGTTGCCATACTATCCTGCCAGAATCAGGGATAAGTTGCTCTGTACAAAATTTTATAAATGTACTTTTTCCTGCTCCATTTTGACCGACAATCCCTATATGTTCCCCTTTATTTAATGAAAAATCTGCATTTTTAAACAGATAATTATCACCAAAAGAATGTGTTAATCCTGTAACTTCTAATAAACTCATAAATAAAACCTCTCTTTTTTACATCTAATTTTCTAAAATAGGCAAAAAAATAGCAGAAGTTAGATACTCATAGTATCAGTCCTTCTGCTATATACATTTCATTATAAACTTCTTAAATGAAATAACCCATATACAACAAAAGGCTACAGACAAAACATTGCCCATAGCCTGCTGCACAAAAATTTGTACGAGAAAAGAAACAATATATGAAAGAAAAAACTCTCATGTATTGCTACGTTTCCCGATGAAATCTTTACGTGTTATATTATGCTATACTCTGCACAATGTTTCATCGGATTTGATTGTACAGAGCTGATTTTCTTTTTAGGTGGTAGTTCATTCGTTATATAAAAACTCATAAAACCATTCTCCTTCAAGTTATGATTTTTTAGAATACCACAAAATCAGCCCTTTGTCAAATCAGCTTTTTATTAAGTTTTTAGTCTTTTGCTTAAAAAATTTGTTATTGCAAAAAGAGAGGTTTTATATGCAATAAAAACCAACATATAAAAAAGTAAGCCGACAAACTGTGATTGCTCACAAGTTCATCGGCTCTGCGTCTAAAGCGTCTGGCTCTTTGATAACGACTATATGTAAATTTTTTGCATTGATTAAAGTTTCCTGTTTGCATTTGGGGCAGTAAAGAGGATAGTTCTTCAAAATTGTATCCTCTCTCAGTCTGTCACGGGTTTTGCTCCCGCAGATAGGACATCGTATCCAATCAACGCTCATTTCTCTCACTTCGCTGCTTTGTACAGTAAGCCTCGATTGCCTTACTAAAAAACATTGCTAAATTTTCACCGCCAAAACGATTGATAAACTCTGAAAATCTTTCGTCAGTAATATATAAATTTCCTAAATAGGAGAGCATCTGACTATCGCATTGATAAAAATGCTCGGATATATATTCTTGCCATTTCTGCACAATCTGTTGAACCTCTGAACAGCTTGGAGTCTTTCCCTCATACGTTGCTAATTTTTCAAAGAGTTCCTGTGCCGTACAATAGAATGAGCTTATCTGCTCATTTTGTATTTTGCGACTTTGTGATGAGAAGATTTCCTCAAATTGTCTAAAGCTTTCCGTATTACCCCAACGCTCGATGATTTCATCTCGAAATTGTGTTTGCAGTTCAATCACTTTAGATTGCGAAAAAGCAGTAAAAGCAAGATTTTTTCCTCCATTAATTTCATTTTTTATAAGAGCAATAATTGCGTCAATACGCTCTTTCTGTGCCTCTAAAATGGAAAGATGTCTTTCTAAGGCTTCGCTGCGATTATAATGTGGGGCATCTAACAGTTTTTTTATTTCTTTTAACGCAAACCCAACTTCCCGAAAAAACAATATTTCTTGTAGTCTAATTAAATCTTCCTCGGTATATAATCTATATCTTGCTTCTGTAACAATCGAAGGTTTTAAAAGCCCTATCTCATCATAGTAATGAAGTGTTCTTGCAGTAATTCCTGTCAAATTTACGACTTCGTGTACTGTCATAGGTTTTTTATTCATTCCAAAAATCCTCCGTGGCTTTCAAAATCTCATTTGCAGGCAATAATGTTGCTTCTACAATACTTTTCCCTGTTTTTTTCAAATAGTGTTTTACTAAGTGATACCCACAAGCGTATCCGGCACAATAGGGCAGTCCAACAGCAGGATAATTTTGTAATGCTGCCATTTCATCACCATACAAATAAGCATTAAGCTTTTCAAGTCCTTGTACGCTCAAGCCATCAAAGATAATTGGTTTAATATATTCGTTTAAGGTTTGCATATCGGTTTTTGTAACCCACGGGCCTGCTTTATCCTCCCCATTCAAATGCGTTGCAAAATTTTCGGCAAGTCCCTCGCTGACCATCATTTCACCAAGAGTAATATCGTTTTTCCACTTTATAAATTGGAAACGCACATTGTGATTGACTTCATGGGCAAGTGCAACATGTAAATGCGTTAATGTGTATTCATTAGGAATAAGCCAAGAAAAAATATATCCAGGTATTCCTCCATCACCACAATACCCCTCATTCATTTTGATATAAGGACTTTCAGAATTCGCTAATAAAATGGTGAATAGATAATCTTTGACAGGCAATTGTATTCCTTTATCAATAAAACAGTTTAAAGAGTTTTCTATTGATAGCTTACAATCACTCCAGAGCTCATTTGACGATAATGCCTCGATATTGGCTCGTTGACTCTCATCAACTTTTGTAGGAGCAATGTGACCAAGCATACAGCTTGCCATTATAACATCATATCCATTAGGAGTAGTAGCTTTCATCGGTACGCTGTAACATGCCCACTTTTTTTCAAAAGGCATCATCATTTCATAACGGTAAATATCATTTTTCTTTTCAGACGGTGCTTTCATTATTTTTTTGTAAATTCCGTCTGAGCGAATTGGAATTACTTTCATTTTCTCTCTTCCTCGTATTATAAAGTAGTAGTGTTTATAGTCCCTCTCCAAGGACTGTATGC
>OFOU01000810.1_pt1 | contig 22608 bp, 17 predicted proteins | sample 1542061 | NCBI WGS metagenome assembly OFOU01 (sample SAMN04209239, study PRJEB22552) | human gut metagenome | biome: gut; material: feces | host: Homo sapiens | place: USA: Oklahoma
TTCCCTTTAATAATGCATATATTATGGGATTTTTTAACATTCATGTTATCTCCACTAGTGAGTTTATTTAAGAACTATAATTTGAGTATGACGACTGCTATATCTACTCTTAATACAATATTCTTTTTAATAGCATTAATAATTATTTATATTGTTTCAAAAATAAAAAGTAAATAGGAATGATAAACTTAAAAAAATAATAAAAATTTTCGGAAAAAACAGCTTTTTTGTTTGAGTTTCTAAGAATTTATTGTTATACTAAAGGAGAAAGGTTTTCTACAGATAATCTGCGAACCTTAAATTTATATTTTTTTAACGGAAGGTGTAAAATTATGAAAGAAAAAGTTTTAGAAAGATTATTAAGATACGTTAAAATCGATACTACTTCAGATTCATCAAGTACTACTTGTCCATCAACTGAAAAACAGTTCGATTTAGCTAGAGTATTAGAAGCAGAATTAAAAGAAATAGGATTACAGGATGTTTCTTTAGACGAACATTGCTACCTAATGGCAACATTACCTGCAAATACTGAAGGTGTTGATCCAATAGGATTCATAGCTCACATGGATACTAATGAAGACGTTTCAGGAACAAATGTAAACCCTAGAATAATAGAAAACTATGATGGAAAAGACATAGTTCTAAATGAAGAACGAGGAATAGTTACTACTGTAGAAGACACTCCAGAATTAAAAAGATTTGTAGGAGAAGAAATAATAGTTACTGATGGTACTACATTACTAGGTGGGGATGACAAAGCTGGTATAGCAGCAATAATGACAGCTATGGAATACTTAGTAAACCATCCAGAAATAAAACACGGTGAAATAAAAGTCGGATTCACTCCAGATGAAGAAATAGGAACTGGTGCAGATAAATTCGATGTTGAAAAATTCGGTGCTAAATATGCTTATACATTAGATGGTGGAGCAGAAGGTGAATTAAACTTCGAAACATTCAGTGCAGCTTTAGCAACTGTATCTATAAAAGGTAAAAACGTTCATCCAGGATCAGCTAAAAACAAAATGGTTAATGCTTTATACATAGCAGGAAAAGTTATGGAATTATTCCCAGAAGATGAAAGACCAGAAACTACTGAAGGATATGAAGGATTCTATCACTTAAATGAATTAAGCGGAAATGTTGATGGAGCTAAAATGATATACTTAATAAGAGACCATGACAAAGCTAAATTCGAAGCAAGAAAAGAATTCTTTGCTAAACAGATAGCTGAAATAACTGAAAAATACAATGGTAGAGTATCAGTAGAAATACATGACCAGTACTACAACATGAGAGATGAAATAGAACCAGTTATGCATATAGTTGACATAGCTACAGAAGCTATGAAAGAATTAGATGTAGAACCAGTAGTTATACCTATAAGAGGTGGTACTGATGGATCTAAATTATCTAAAATGGGATTACCATGCCCTAACTTATTCGGTGGTGGAATAAACTTCCACAGTAAAAACGAATTATTAGTAGTTAGCTCAATGGTAAAAGCTTCTCAGTTAGTTGTTAAAATAGCTGAAAAATTTGCTACTAGATAATTAAATAAATAATAATGAGGTATCTCAAACTACGAGGTACCTCTTTTTTTATGAAAAAATATGGATAATGAAAAATTTTTTAATAATATTATTTTGAATAATGATAGAGATATTTAGAAATAATATTATTGAAGATGTAATTTATAGTTGTTAAATATTACAAAATTAACCTTGTAGGTTAATTATAACTGTGTTATTATTGACTTGAAAATAACTATATAAAATACATCAATAAAGTCAAAATGAGGTGATGTATTGAAAGTAGAATATAAGAATAAAGGGATAGAGAAAATTTGTACAAATTTTGATTATGCTATAAAAAAACATGGAAATAAAATGGCAATAACTATACACCAAAGAATAAACGAATTAAAATCAATTGATACAGTTGAAATGATGATTATTTATAGAATAGGAAGATGTCATAAATTAAAAGGAAATAGAAAGAATGAATATGCGCTTGATTTAGTTCATCCATATAGGCTTATTTTTGAGAAGAAAGGTGATGAAATTCAAATAGCAAGCATAAAAGAGATAGTGGATTATCATTAAATTTGTTAGGGGGAGGTAATTTTGATGTTAATAAAGAGTAAAACTACAATAGCTATACCACCAGGTGCAACAATTAAAGAACAGCTAGAAGATAGAGAGCTTAGTCAAAAGGAATTTGCAGCTAGAATGGGAATGTCTGAAAAACATATAAGTAATTTAATTCGAGGAAGTGTTAGACTAACACCAGAAGTTGCAATGAGATTGGAAATGGTTTTGGGTATCCCAGCTAGATTTTGGAACAATCTTGAAGCAATATATAGAGAAGATATAGAAAAAATAAAAGAAGAAAATCAAATGGATAATGATTTTGAAATACTTAAAAAAATTCCATATAATGAGATGGTAAAGAATGGATGGATAGAAAAAGTTGATGAAAAATCAGAAAAAGTGATAGAACTTAGAAAATATTTTGAAGTTGCTAATCTTGCTATTTTAAGTAATCCACAATTAAATAAAATAGCATGTAGAAGAACAGCTATAACTCAAAAGAGTGATTATTGTCTTTTAGCTATGGCACAAAAGGCAAAAATAGAAGCAAGGGATAGAAGTATAGAGGCAATAAATATAAAGCAATTAGAAAATAGCATAGAAGAAATAAGGAATTTGACATTGAAAAAAACAACTGAAGCTAGCGAAATTCTTACAGATGTTCTTAGTAAATGTGGAATAGCTTTAGTTATACTACCCAACTTAATGGGATCGTTTTTACAAGGAGCAACTTTTTATGAAGAAAGAAAAATAATAATAGGTATGACAGCTAGAGGAAAGGATGCAGATATATTTTGGTTTAGCCTTTTCCATGAATTGGGGCATATAATAAAAGGTCACATTAATAATACTAATGGAACAACAGAAGAAGATGAAAAGGAAGCGGATGACTTTGCAAAAGATATATTGATTCCTAAAGATGATTACGATTTATTTATAAAATCTGGAAACTTTAGTAAAAATGCAATTGAAGGATTTTCACATAAAATAGGAATAGCTAGTGGAATAGTGGTTGGAAGGCTACAAAAGGATGGACATATTAAATATAGTTGGCATAATGACTTGAAGGAAAAAATATAGAATTACAAAGATGGGATTATTTTTATTCTGTAAAAATATAAAAAGTAAAAGGACTTTCAGATAAACAAATTGTTTAAATGAAAGTCCTTTTGTATGTAAATTATCTTATTAATATACTATATAGATTTTCTTCTTTTACTTATAAAATATGCTATATACATTCCTATTGCTACAATCATATTATTAAACACTAAAAAAATATTAGAATAAAAAGTATTAATAAATGAAACTGGTAAGAATTTTGGTGTAGCAAAGAAAACTGATAAAAGAATGCCTATTATTACAGATATAAAACTGACATCCTTGTTAAATGTAGTTAGAACTAGTACAAATACTATTAAGAAAAGCATGTACCCTAACCCAACGAAAATATAAGAATTACCTTCCATTTGCTGATATTTTACCAACGCATTCTTAGAAAGGAATGAGAAGAAAAGTATAATTATTGGGAAAATAGCAGCATAAATGTTTAAAAACAACGATTTGAAATTCTTAGAATCTTTAGTCATAATAATCACCTCGAATATTAAAATTTCCTAAGATATATAAAACCATTGGTTTAATTCAGTATAACAAAAGTAGAAAAATATGCAACTTTTTCTATAATTTTTAAGTATACATATTTATTATTATTTTGAATAATAAGTTACTTAAAGAAATTATAGCGTAAATTAACTTTAAATTTTTATATGTTTTGCAAGATAGTTTTGTTTATTATATTATTATATTAAACAGACTATGAAGAATTGAGGAATAGAAATGATTTCGATAGCAATTTGTGAAGACGAAAAGATATATAGAGATAAATTAAAGGAGTTTCTCGAAAAATTCTTAGAACAAAAGAAGTATAGTGTAGAAGAATTTGAGAATGGAGAGAGTTTTTTAGAGAAATTTGAAAAAGATGAAAGCTACAGAGAAAATTTGGATATAGTTCTTTTAGATATTCAAATGGATGGTATTAATGGAATGGATGTGGCCAGAAAAATTAGAGAGTGGAACAAAAAGTTGCAGATAATATTTATCACAGCAGTTCCCGATTTTTTAGCTGATGGATACGAGGTTAAGGCATTTAGATATTTGCTAAAACCAATAGGATATGAAGATTTTTGTAAACATTTTGGTAAGTGTTTAGATGAAATTGAGGATAATAAAGAAAGCAGCATAATCATAAATGATTTGAATACGGGTAAGACAGTGGTTGTTCCTACAGAGAGTATACTTTTTGTAGAAACTTATGGAAGAAACCTTCTTGTACATACAGAGAAAAATGTGTACAGAGTGTATGAAAGTATAGGAAGTATGGAGGAAGAACTAGATAGCGAGATGTTCTTTAGGGTACATAGAGGATATATTGTAAATATTTCTAGGATTGAGAGCATAAAAGGAAGAACTGCTATAGTTGCTGGAAATGAGGTTATGATCAGTAGAGATAAGACAAAAGAGTTGAAAGAAAGAGTAATGGATTATATAGAAAAAGTAATGAAATAATAAAAAGGATAAATTTATAAAAAACATAAAGTTTTCTTTGGGAGGTGAGCATGATAGAAAATATCTTTTGGATAGTATTTAATTTTGCTGATTTTATAGTTTACTATTTGATTTTAAAAATTACAATGGATTTTTGTGAAAGTAGAAATAAATCAAAAGTTTTTTCATGGGTTAGTTTTTTTGCGATAACATTTATTATTTATTTGATTTTACGTGAGGAGATTACGGCTAAGAATAGAATTTTATTAAAATCAATAACATATATGATATATGCTTTTTTAAATTATTCTAGTTCAAAAGAAAAAATAGCTGTAAAAGTAATATCTTATTTTATTATTGTAGAATTAATTATAAAAAATTTAATAGATTTTATAGTTGAAGATATGAATAAATTGGTGCACAACGGAATAGTTATCATAGGAAATGATGCAATATATCCATATTTTGAAGCAAGGATTCTCTCAGTTATAATAACAATTTTCTTTGTAGTAATATACTTGTATATTTTAAATAGCAAGAAAAACAAAGAAAAAATAAGATTATCTATAATTATGATGTTTGTATTGAATATTTTAGTTATAATAGGAATTTTTAAGATGATTTCAATGATTATGCTTGATATAGGTAATTCGGTTGAATATGGTATAATTACAACATTTCTAGTTCTATTATCTAATATATGTATTATTTTAACAGTAAATAGGATTATTAAAGACTATAAGATAAAAAATGAAAATAAAATACTTAGAGAAAGTGTAGATAAAGAAGTAAAGAACTACATAGCATCGAGTAGAGAAAATCAAAAAGTTAGGGAAATGTACCACGATATAAAAAATCACATAATTTGTATAGATGAGCTATATAAATCTGGGAACTCTGAACTAGCAGGTGAGTATATACAAAAAATAGAGGGTAGTTTAAAAAAATATGAATCTGTAAGAAATGAGTTTAATACAGGTCATATAATATCGGATTCAATATTAAAGAATAAAAAGAGTATGTGTGATGAGTATGGTATAAACTTTGAGTGCAAGGTAGATTTTTCTAGGTATGATTTTTTAGATATGGCGGATTTTTGTACGATTTTATCAAATCTTTTAGATAATGCAATAGAGGCGTGTTTACACGTGGAACATAGCGATAGATATATAAAAATCAGCAATAGTATAGTAAATAATTTTAGCCTTTTAATTGTAGAAAATTCAAAGGAAAATGAGATTAAAAAAGACGGAAGTAAGATTTTGACTAGTAAAAAAGATAAGTCTATTCATGGAATAGGGATAGACAATGTAAGAAGTTGTGTAGAGAAATACAACGGAGATATGAAAATAGATTACGATGAAAGCAGCTTTAAGGTAAGAATTATGATACCGATTGCTGTTTAGACAGTAAAAACCACCATTCAAACAGATTATATTGTTTAAAAATTTCTTAGATGATAATTTAAGGGTAAGAAATGACTTTAAATTATTTGAGTAAAGGAAATTGAAAGACAATAAATAATCTGAAGAAAGGTGGTTTTTTTATGTGGTATTTTAAGGCAGGGAAATCTTATATTAAAAAATATAAAAATAGGTCTATTTCTATAGGGATAGGCATTGTTCTTGGGATAGCACTTATTGTTGGAGTGGGATCTCTTTCGTTTAGTGCAAAGGAACAAAACATCAAACAGACTGAATACGAACTGGGAAGTCATTTTGTTAGGTATAATGACTTAAACGATAATCAAGTTGACGATATTGAAAATATGAAAAATGATGGAACAGGTGATAATCCAAAAGATAATATAGGAAAGCTTGGGCTAATAACATATTACGACTCATCTACTCCTGAGAGCGATGATTTGACGAATATTGCAAGCGTAAATAGAGAATTGTTAGAACTTCAAAATACAGAGCTTGTAAAAGGTAATTTTCCTAAAAAGGCAAATGAAGTAGTTATCGAGAAGTGGGTTTTGGATAATTTAGGTGTAAAACCTGAAATAGGTCAAAAGATAACAATAGATTTATATGGAAGAAAGAAAAAGGAAACTTTTGTAGTATCTGGAATTTTGAGTGATAGAGTTAGTGCTAAGTCGTCAGGTATTATGGAGATTTTTCTAAATCGAGATTTTAAAAAGAGCAATGAAAAAACAGATGCTTATGTGAGATTTAAGGATGATAAAAATATTGTAGAAAATATTTATCTAGTTGCCGATGATTTAGGTCTTGATGATGAGGGAATTAGTGTAAATAGGATGCTATTAGATGCAATGGGTCAGCTTGAAGAAATTGATTATAACTTAATCTATTCGGCAATTGCAGCAGCTATTGTACTTGCAATAGTTGTCTATGGGGTATTCAACATATCTATAATACAGAGAATTTCTGAGTATGGGTTGATTAGAGCAATAGGTGGAAAATTATCAGATATAGTCAAATTACTTTTAACAGAGCTTCTTTTAATTTGGCTAGTTTCCCTTCCAATAGGTGTAGCTGTTGGATATTTAGTAGCGGTATTGCTTAAAAAGGTTTCGGGAAATGTATTTACCGAAATGGCTGTGGAATTGTCGACAATTAGCGTACCTATTGAAATAATCGGATTTGCAAGTGTTGTATCTCTGTTGATAATTGTATTTATAGTAGTTCTTTTGGCTTGGAAAATAAAGAGAATTTCCCCAATTGATGAGATTAGAGGAAATATAAAAACTTCTGTGGATAAGAAAAGAAATCAAAAGATGATTAGAAAAAGAAAAAATAATAGCCTTTCTTATAGTAAAATTATCCCAATTGAGATAAAGATGGCTATGAAAAATGTACTTAGAAACAAGAGTGGGTTTGCAATTACGCTGATTTCTATGTGTCTTGGAAGTGTGATGTTTTTAGCTTCTTCATTCTACTCTGATTTGATGGAGGATCAGCAGAAGAAGCTAGACGAGGTATCAAAGGTAAATACAGATTTTAAGATAAGCATGATTCCGACAAAACCTATGTATGCAGGATATTCGGCTAAGGATATAGATAATATTAGAAGTATAAATGGTGTTGAAGATGTTGGCGAAATAAGGAATCTATACGCTAGGATGTTTTTAAAAGAAAATCAGATTTTAGATAAAGAATATTTTAAAGAGGAAAATGAATGGACATACAACAAGGATGTTCTTGCTGGATTGTTAGTAGATTGTGGAAATGGGGATAAGATTTTAAAATCTGGAGTATACGGATATAATGATACTCTCCTAAAAAAATTGGATAAACATTTGGCTAAAGGAAATGTGAACTTGAAAGAGATGAACAATGAAGAAGTAGCTATTGCAATGGTTCCAAAGAATAATGGAAAGTACACAGTGGGTGTAGATATTGGGGATAAATTGAAGGTTACTTTTAGGGAAGACGGTATTTCTAGTGAGGAATATTTTAAAATGACTGACACAGGTGGGAAATATATTACAAAAGAGTTTAAAATTGTGGGTATTGTAAATGAACTTGTGGACTACTCTGACTATTATGTTAGTGATAATTCTGTAAATCTAGTTTTATCAAATAAGCAGTTTGAAAAATTCTCTGGGTATAAAAATGCTCAGATTGTAAATATAGAAATGAAAGACGATGCAAATAGAGAAAAGGTAGCAAAACAAATCTTAGCTATAGCGAATAGAACTAGTGGAAATGTGTTTGCCGATTTAACAGAGGAAAGAAAGACACTAGCTGCTATGGAAGAAAATAAGCAGATGTTTATTAATGCGATTATAGGGATATTATTCTTAATCAGTATTATAAATATAGTGAATAATATCAAGTATAGCATGGTTTCGAGAAGAGCTGAGTTTGGAATAATCAGAGCCGTTGGTGCAGATAATAAGATGTTTAGAAAAATTGTGTTATCTGAAGGTCTGATGTATGGATTGTACTCTGGTGTGATTTCAGTAATTGTCGCACTGATAGTATGTTGGGGAATATATAGTCCTATGGCAGAATTCTTGATTTCTCCAAAATTCTTGGTCAATCCAATTACATTTGCAGGAGTATTTTTAATGAATGTTGTATTGGGAGCATTGGTTTCTTATCTGCCTTTTGTTGAGATGAGAAATATCTCTATTGTAGAATCTATTGAGAGAACTGAATAAAAAATAAAAGCAAGAGAATGACATATTATTTGGATATTGCTCTTGCTTTTTATATATAAACTATATTAATAATTTAGTTATTAAAATAAAAAACTTTAGAAAAAATTAAGAGATAGTTAAGATTACTTTAATTGAAAATAAGGATATTAGGCATTATCATATAAAGTAAGAAGAAACACTAAATTACAAGATAAGAAATTATTCTTTTGTGGAGGACTTAAATATGAGAAAAGTATTTATATCAGGACTAATTATAGCAACAGCGCTTTCAACTACAGCTTGTAAAAGTAATGTAAAGTTTGACGGTGAAAGAACAGGCAATGACTCAGAATTTATTTTAGAGTATGAAATGTTCAACGGATCTGACTCTCAGGATTTGAAATTGCAAAAAGGAGATACTTTGGAAGTAGATGTTGTAAACGACGGTGGGACTTTAAATATGGATATAGTGAAAAAAGATGACGGAGAAACTCTATACGAAGGGGAAAATTTACGGACATCATCTTTTGAAATTAAAGCGCCAGAGGATGGAATATATGAGGTTAGTGTAGAAGGAGAAAAAGCTGTAGGAGAAGTTACAGTAGAAAGAATAAAACGAGAAGAAGAAACTGTTTCAGATGGTTATGCTGTATTTAGCGAAGAAAATATGCCTAAAGCTGCAGTAAAAATTGTAGAAAAAGCTATGGGAATAATGGAACTAGAAAAAAATGATCAGGCTGAAATGATAATAAAGAATGGGGAAGACACAAAAGTAATAGTATACAAAAATGGAAACAGAGATGAAGCTAAAGAAATAACAATATCTAACAAAGTAGTAAATGGTGCAGAAGGAAGATACCTAATAAAAATGAATAACCCAAAAGAAAAAGGCGGGGTTACTATAGAAAGAATAGAATAATTTATAAAGGCTATTATATTAATGATTTTTATTAGTATGTAAATTTAAAGGGGTATGGAAATAACTGATATACCGCGACACTTGGAGACGCATACCTTTTAAGGTTTTATGATGCGTCGGAACCGTGGAGCGAATAGCAGTTATTCCATACCCCTTTTATTTATCTACTGAAATGAACATCTTTTAGTTTCTCTTTATCCCATAAGAAGCACTGTTCTGGGTTATTCATTGCTATAAACATATTCTTTTTAAAGTCAGGCATCTCATCCTGAAGTCTAGCTATAAGCTCTTTTATATACTGTCTTTTAGTATTACCATCTGCTGGGCAAGGATTCTTGACTATCTTGAAATCCATCTCTTCAGCAGTTTTCTTGATTAAATACTCCTCAACATATACCATTGGTCTGATAACTGTAAGCCCTGTTCTATCTAAGTATGATTTTGGAGAGAATGTACTCACTCTACCTTCATAGAACATAGACATAAGGAATGTTTCAAGGGCATCGTCTTTATGATGACCAAGAGCGACTTTGTTGCAGCCAAATTTTACTGCATAGTCATTTAATGCACCTCTTCTCATCTTTGCACAAAGAGAGCATGGATTTTTTTCCTGTCTAACATCGAAAACTACTTCTTTTATATCTGTAGGAATTTCGTGGAATTCTACGTCTAATTCCTTACATAACTTGTGAAGTGATGAGTTATCAGCGCCACCCATCTGAAGGCAGATCGCCATTAGTTCAAATTTTTCTGGAGAAAATCTTCTATATGTACTAAGTACGTGAAGAAGTGCCATACTGTCCTTACCACCTGATAATCCAATAGCTATCTTATCTCCATCCTGTATAAGATTAAAGTCCTGAATTGCTTTTCTTGATTTACTTAAAAGATTTTGTAATGTATTTTTTGCCATTATTTCACCGTCCTCTTATTTAAAATTTAATTTATGATTTGTACTAAAAATTATTTACTTTCTATAAATGATATAGATTTTTCTATACATTCTTTTGCTATCTCATCTACAGTTTTTCCGTCAGTAGATATTGTTATATCAGCTGCATTTGAGTAGAAAGAGTCTCTTTTTTCCATTAAAGATGAGATAAATTCAGTATTCATATGTCCGTTTAGAATAGGTCTTTCTTTTGAATTCTTTACTCTCTGAAGTACTGTATTTGGAGTAGCTGTCAATCTGATTATTATACCACTTTCCTTTAATTCTAAAACATTTTTTTCTCTAATAACGGCTCCACCACCACAAGATATAACAATCCCATGTTTTTTAGAAATTTCTGCAACAGCTTCAGACTCTAAATCCCTGAAGTAGTTTTCTCCAAATTTATCAAAAATAGATGGAATATCCATATTAGCTTTTTCTACTATATATTTATCAGTTTCAATTACTTCTCTATTTAAAAACTTTGCAAGATGTGAAGATACAGTTGTCTTTCCGACTCCCATAAATCCAGCAAATACTATATTGTAACTTTCTAATTTTCCTTTTTCCATTTTATATCACATTCCTCGTATCGATTTTTTAATATAGCTAGTTAAATATACCATAGAATCGAAGTTAATTAAACATAATTTGTTCAAATTTGGAATATAAGTGATAAACACAAATGATATGCAAAATAGAAATGTAACTTGCTTTACATTTTAGCTGATATAATATATAATAAAAATCAGTTTAATAAACTTATCAAGAATCGGGGCAGAGGGTCAGCTCGTATCCCGATACCAACCTAAATTTAAAGGTGGTCCTGCTGACATCGATAAGATAGAATGAAAAGATTGCTCTTCTTGTCGATTTGATAAGAAGAGCTTTTTAATTGTAAGATAAATTTTTTAGGAGGATTAGGAAATGGAAAAAGTAGAAAGCTTCAAACTAGATCACACAAAAGTTAAAGCACCTTATGTTAGAAAATGTTGCGTATTAGACGGTAAAAACGGAGACAAAGTTACAAAATTTGATTTAAGATTTTTACAGCCTAATGTGGAAGCATTTGGGACAGCTGCACTTCATGGATTAGAACATCTTTTAGCTACATATTTAAGAGAAACTATGGACGATATAATAGACTTATCTCCAATGGGATGCAGAACTGGTTATTATCTAATAATGTGGGGAGATGTTGAACCTGCATACGTTAAAGAAGGTTTAGAAAAAGCTCTTGAAATGGTATTAACTACAGATGAAATACCAGCTGCAACAGCAGTAGAATGTGGAAACTACAGAGATTTATCTCTATTTGGTGCAAAAGAATATGCTAAAAAAGCTTTAGATGAAGGATTCTCTTTAAACATATACGGAGAATAGGATTAAGCTATTGAGCATTGTAAAGAATTTAAAAAATACGGAGATATCTATTGAAAAAGCCGAAGTTCTTAGATATCTCCGGTATAAAGGCCAAGAGATAGAGAGTAGTTTTTCAGAGAAGATAGATTTAGCAATTGAGCAAACTAGATCCATAATAACTCCTAGAGCGGTATACGAAAGATATCCACTTAAATTTTTTGAAGATAGAATTGAAGTAGAGGGAACAAATTTAGTTTTAAAAAGTAAAGATATTTCAAAACTTCTTAGAGGTTGCGATGAATGTATTCTCTTTGCAGCCACTATTGGAACTAAGGTAGAAATGGAAACTAGAAAAGCTGAATATGTAAACCTTGCAAAAAGTATAATAATGGACTCTGCTGCTACAACATTTGTAGAGCGGACTTGTGATTATGTTCAGGAAATAATTGAAAAAGAAGTTAAAAAATCTGGGAAATATATAACTATGAGATATAGTCCAGGATATGGTGACTTACCACTAGAGTGTGGAAAGGAAATTCTGAATATTCTGCAGTCTCAGAAAAAAATAGGACTTACTACAAGCAGTAGCGGACTTATGATTCCAAGAAAGTCAGTTAGTGCAATTATTGGAATATATGATTCAAGTAAAGATGATGATATTGATAAATACAATAAAGTTAAAAAAGGTAAAAAAAGTTGTTTAGAGTGCCCAAACTACAATAACTGTATATACAGAAGGGAAAGCGGGGGAGCTTGCTATGGAAATTAGAGATTATTTAAAGACAGGAAAAGTTTTAATGTTTGATGGAGCAATGGGAACTATGCTTCAGAGAAATGGACTAAAAATGGGAGAAAATCCTGAGATTTTTGCATATAAAAATCCAGATATTTTAAGAGATATACATAGACAGTATTTAGATGCTGGGACGAACACAGTTCTTACTTGTACTTTTGGATGTAATGAGCTAAAGCTTCCAGAAGGATATACTGTTGAGATGATAATAGATAACGCCGTTAAAACAGCAAGAGAGGCAATAGAAGAGTCTAGCTCAGATAAGGAAAAATTTGTAGCATTAGATATTGGTCCAATAGGTGAGATGCTTGAGCCAATGGGGACTTTGAGCTTTGATAGAGCATATGAGATTTTTAAAAGAGAGGTTGTGCGGGGTGTAAAAGCTGGAGTAGATGTTATAGTAATTGAAACAATGATGGATTTACTTGAGATAAAAGCTGCTGTCCTTGCAGCTAAGGAAAATTCTGATTTACCAGTTTTTGCAACTATGACTTTTGATGAAGATGGAAGAAGTTTTACAGGATGTCTTCCAGAAAGTATGGTCTATACTATAGGTGGACTTGGAGTAGACGCAATAGGTGTAAACTGTTCACTTGGTCCTGTGCAGCTATTACCAATAGTTGAGAAGATTTGCAGTGTTGCACAAATTCCTGTTATGGTACAGGCAAATGCTGGACTTCCTTCAATGCACGATGGACAGGCTACTTATGATATAGGTCCTGATGAGTATTGGGAAGGTGTTAAGAAATTTATCGAGGCAGGAGCTAGTATAATAGGTGGATGTTGTGGTACAGATCCTTCATATATAAAGAAGATTTCTGATAATCTATCTAATGTAGAAATTGGAGATAAAAACAATGAATATGTAAGTGCGGTTTGTTCTCCATCTAAGGTTGTGAGAATTGATGAGCCTAGAGTTGTTGGAGAGAGAATAAATCCAACTGGGAGAAAAGCATTTAAAGAAGCTTTAAAATCAGGAAATACTGATTATGCAGTTAGACTTGCTATAGAGCAGGTAAATGGCGGGGCAGATATTTTAGAGATAAATACTGGACTTCCTGGAATAGATGAAAGAAAAGCTATGGTAGATATTTTAAAAGAGGTGCAGTCTGTTACAGATACACCAGTTCAGATAGATTCATCAGTTGTTGAATCTCTAGAGGCTGGGCTTAGATATTGCAATGGTAGAACAATAGTAAACTCAGTAAATGGAAAGGATGAGTCATTAGAAACTATTCTTCCTCTAGTTAAAAAATACGGAGCCTGTGTTGTAGGGCTTACTCTTGATGAGAGAGGAATTCCTGAAAAAGCTGAGGAAAGAGTTGAGATTGCTAAGAAAATTATAAAAAGGGCTGAAGAATTTGGAATTAGAAGAGAGGATATTTACATAGATTGTCTATCTCTTACAGTTTCAGCTCAGCAAGAAGCAGCGTATGAAACTTTAAAAGCTATGAAAGAAGTTAAAAAACTAGGTGTGCATACAACTCTTGGGGTGTCTAATATTTCGTTTGGACTTCCAAATAGACAGGCAGTAAACTCTGCATTTTTAACTTTAGCTTTAGATGCTGGTCTTGATTTAGCCATTATAAATCCTAATAATGAAAGAATGATGGAAGCGATAACTTCATACAAGGTTATTAGAAATATAGACAAGGGATGTACAAAATTTGTTGAAAGATATAGCGATGTAGACAATAAAAAAGATGTAAAATCATCTACTAGTTCTTCAGAGATGTCATTATTTGATCTTGTTGAAAAAGGAATTAAAGATGAGGCTAAAAGTAAAACAATAGAGATGTTAAATGATACTGATGAGAATTATATTTTAGATGAGATATTAATTCCTGCACTTGATGTTGTTGGGAAAAAATTTGAAAAAGGGGAAATATTCCTTCCACAGATGATTCAATCTGCAGAAGCTGTTAAGGCATCGCTTACTGTTATTAAAGAAAATTTAATCAGTAAGAATGGAGATAAAAAAGAAGATGTATCAAAAGGAAAGATTATCCTAGCTACAGTTGAAGGGGATATCCACGATATAGGTAAAAATATTGTAAAAATAATGCTTGAAAACTACGGATATGAAATTATTGACTTAGGAAGAGATGTTCCTGTGGATAAAGTTGTGGAAAAAGCTGTTGAAGAAAATATAAAACTTGTAGGACTTAGTGCACTTATGACTACAACTGTAAAAAGTATGGAAGAAACTATAAAAGCGCTGAAAGAAAAAATGCCTAATGTTAAGATTTTTGTCGGTGGTGCAGTACTTACAGAGGACTATGCATCTGAAATAGGAGCTGATTTTTACGCAAAAGATGCTAAGTCTGCAGTCGAAGTAGCAAAAATTATATTATAAAATTAAAAAAACTGTTTAAAAATCTTCGGATTTAGTGTATACTAAGATGTATATTTTGTATATAATATAACCAAGAGAAAAGTCTCAATTATCCAAAGTAGCGAGTGGATATTTGTGATTTAGATGGAAATATTTTATCAATCTATCGTCAACAATAAAAAACACCGTATGGGATTAGCGAAACCATACGGTGTTTTTTATTTATGCTCTTAATTTAAGCAGAAAATTGCTAAATAGCGTTCAACTTATACTCGAAAAGTGGAAGAATGTATTGTTTCCGTTCCAAGCTTTGGCGCAATCTTTTAACTAAAGATTTTAAAATGAAGATTGCGCCTGTAGATTGTCACTGGAAACAATACATTCTTCCACTTATTTGTGGATAAACTGCAAAACACTACAGGGATAGTTATCAACTTATCCACATAATTAACACAGATAAATATCCACAGAGTAGAAATATTTTAGAATAATCAACAGTTATAATTTTAAAATCGGTAAAAAAGATAGGAGGAGATTGTTTCTAGCGACAATGCAACTTGATTGCCTGGAGCAGAAACAATTCCTCCTATCTCTTTATTATTTTATAAGCTATAACCCTTGATTAACTAAAATGCCCAGTTTCCATTTTTGAATATGGCAATTTCTTTTCCATCTTTAGTTATTCCTGTTATGTCCATGTCTGCAGATCCTACCATGAAATCTACGTGAGTTAAACTATCATTAACTCCTAATTTATCTAATTCTTCTTCTTTTAAGTCATTTCCATTTTCTATGCAGCTTCTGTAAGCAGAACCGATAGCTAAATGACAAGATGCATTTTCATCAAATAGAGTAGTATAGAATACAGTATTTGTATTTGATATTGGTGAATTATAAGGAACTAATGCGACTTCACCTATGTAGTGAGAACCTTCATCAGTTTCTATAAGGTTTTTAAGAGTTTCGTATCCTTTTTCAGCTGTAAAGTCTACTATTTTACCGTTTTCAAATGTTATTGTGAAATCATCTATTACATTACCGCCAAATACTAATGGTTTTGTACTAGCTACAGTACCATTTACGCCAAATTTATGAGGCATTCCGTATATTTCTTCTGTTGGTATATTTGGTACGAAAGATACGCCATTTGGATCTTTTGCATCTCCACTTAACCAAATGTGTCCCTCTGGTAAATCTATTGAAAGATTTGTTTTAGCTGATGAGTATTTTAATGTTTTGAAATCTGATTCGTTTAAGAAGTCAGTTCTCTTTTTAAGGTTTGCTATATGTTCATTCCAAGCATCTACAGGAGATTCTAAATCTGCTCTAGTACACTGGAAGATTCCTTCCCATAGTTTTTCTACTGCTTCTTCTTCAGAGCAATTTGGATATACTTTTTTAGCCCAGTTTACAGAAGGGCAAGCAACTATACTCCATTTACATCTATCTGTTAATGTATAAGATCTCCATTCTTTAAGAGCTTTTCCAGAAGCTTTCTGGAAGTTTGCTATTCTCTGAGGGTCAACTCCTTTAAGAAGGTCTGGGTCCTGAGCTACTACAGTTAAGAAAGAGCCACCTTCTTTTGCTATCTGAGTATATTTATCTGCCTGCCACTGAGGATATTCATTAAATGATTCGTCAGGAGCCATATTATAAGTTAGTTTAGAGCATTCGTCGTCGCTCCATTCTACATATACATGTTTTGCACCACATTCATATGCATATTTGACAGCTTTTCTTACAAAATCAGCGCAATCTATAGGTGAGCGAACTAAAAGAGTTTCTCCAGGCTGAACATTCATTCCAACTTTTATAGATAGTTCAGCGTATTTGTCTAAATTTCTTTCAAAATTCATTTTTCTATACCTCCAACAAATTTATTTTTGTATATTTTCATTATATCATTTTGAAAATTTAAGCGATATATAAAAGAGTTATTCTTCAGTTGTGCTATATACAAAATTACGAAAAATAATTATAATGTATATGATAGAATAATTAGTTTTTTTGATTTTTTCAGGAGGAATTTTTAATATGGAATTATGTGAAGCAATTTATTATAGAAAAACAACTGAGTTCTTTTCAAATAAGAAACTCAAAGATCATTTGATAGAAGATGTTAAAAGAGCGTGCGATAATATAACATATATAGATGAAGATTTAAATATTCAAGCTCATGTTATAGATAAAGGACATCTTATTCACTTCCTTATGGGAAAGGAATGTAAGATAAAGGCACCTCATTATATAGTTGTTACATCTGATGGAGGTAAGGATCATCTTCAGAATGTTGGATACGCTATGGAAGAGGTAGTACTATTTATGACTAGCCTTGGGATAGCTACTTGTTGGATTGATTCTCATCTTACAAAAGCGGATATTTTAGACTGCTTAAAGACAGAAGAAGACGAGAGAGATTTTGTTAGGGATGAAGGTTTTGAAGTAGCTGAGATGATAAAAAATGCAGAATTAGATGAAAGTATAGGAGATCCATGTATAATAATTGCATTTGGTATGCCTATAAAATCTGAGCCTCTATTTAGAACTAGATTTGCAATACCAGATAGAAAAGATATTTCTAAGATATCTAAAGGTATGAAAGGCGAATGGGAAGATGTTATGGAGCTTGTAAGACGTGCACCATCTGTTAAAAATACACAGCCTTGGTATGTACTAAGAGATAAAAAGGGAATTCATTTCTTTGAAAAAGTTCCTAAAAAGGCAGTTCTTAGAGATATGAGTAAGATAAGTATGGGAATTGCTCTAAAGCATTTTGATTTAGCTTGTAGAGAAAGAGGAATGACTGTTGTCTACAAGGATATGAATTTAAGAAATAGAATTGGTGGAAGAGAGTACTTTATATCAGCTGAACCAAGAAATTATGTTGCTGATGACTTAGATGATGAAGAGTAAAATTAGAAATTTTATAGGAATAATTACCATAAATAACATAATAATATCCAAATTAATTGGAAAACGATGTATAATATAAGAGTAATGTACTTTTCATAAAAAATAAAAACCTTAATTGAAGAAGAGGATTAATAAGTTATTGACATATAAACTCTTAAATGGTTATAATGGTATAAATACTAAAATAATTAAATTAGAAGAAATAAAAATATTTATGATAAAGTCTTTTAAGCTAGTCCAGAGAGACTGGGAAAGATATCTCATAGCGTTTTTTTGTTATGGAAAGATAAAATCCTTATGCCTCTTTTTTGTGGTGTAAGGATTTTTTGTGTATTACGAGGCTTTGTTAAAACTAATGAAGAGGAGAATAATAGATATGGTTAATGGGAAAGAAAAACTGATAGTGGCGATTGACACTGACAATTTCGAAAAAGCAAAAGAAATGATAGACAAACTAGAAGATAGTGTTGATATATTCAAAGTTGGTCTAGAACAGTACGTTGCTACAAGAGGTAAAACTCTTGATTATTTAAAAGAAAAAGGGAAAAAAGTATTCCTAGATTTAAAATTCCACGATATACCAAATACTATGAAAAGTGCGGTAAAAGCAGCAGTTAGAGATAATGTTTGGCTAATGACAATACACGTTTCTGATATGGAAGGAATGAGACAGTGTGCTGAAATAGCTAAAGAAGAAGCTGAAAGATTAAATATAGAAAAACCTCTAATAGTAGGTGTAACAGTGCTTACTTCATTAAGCAACGAAGACCTTCAGGATATCGGATGCAGTATGACTGCTGAAGAATTAGTTATAAAGAGAGCAAAATTAGCTCAGAAGGCTGGAATAGACGGTGTTGTTTGTTCAGCTAGAGAAGTAGATAAGATAGTTGAAATATGTGGAGATGATTTTGTTACAGTTTGCCCTGGTATAAGACCTGCAACAGCAGAAATAGGGGATCAGAAAAGAGTAGTAACTCCTTCAGATGCAATAAGAAGAGGAGCTAAATATATAGTTGTAGGTAGACCTATAACACAGGCTGAAAATCCTAAAGAAGCAGCTGAAAGTATAGTAAGAGAAATAGAAAATGCGTAGGGGGTAAATCCAATATGAAATGCAAATTAATATTAGAAAACGGAACAGTTTTTGAAGGAAAGGCTTTTGGATACGAAAAAGAAACTGTAGGAGAGGTAGTATTCAATACTTCAATGGCAGGGTATGAAGAACTTCTTACTGACCCAACATACAGAGGACAGTTTATAGTTATGACTTATCCACTAGTAGGAAACTATGGAATAAACTTAGAGGATGTAGAATCTAATGGAGTGCATGCAAAAGCACTTATAGTTAGAAATAAATGCGATAGTCCTAACAACTTCAGATGTGAAATGGACTTAGATATGTATATGAAACAGAATAAAATAGTAGGTATAGAAGGTATAGATACTAGAGCGCTTACTAAAATGATAACAACTAACGGAACAATGAAAGCTGTTATAGCTTACGAAGATAAAGACGAAACAGAATTAAAAGAAAAATTCGCTTCTTACTGTAATAAAGATGCAGTTAAAGAGGTAACTTGCAAAGACGTTAAAAAAATAGATGGAACAGGAAGAAGAGTAGCTATATTAGATTTAGGTGTTAAAAACAGTGTTATAGAAGCGCTTAAAGCATACGGATGTGATATAACAATATTCCCAGCTACTACTCCAGCTGAAAAAATACTTAGCGTAAATCCAGACGTTGTATTATTATCAAATGGACCTGGAAATCCAGAAGATGCTGATTTTGCAGTTGAAGCAGCTAAAAAAATAGCAGGTGTTAAACCACTTGTAGGTATAGGTCTAGGACATCAGGTTATAGCTTTAGCTCTTGGTGGAAAAATAGATAAATTACCATTTGGACACAGAGGAGCAAGTGTTCCAGTTAAAAATATGGAAACAGGTAGAGTATTAATAACTACTCAGCATCACGGATTCAATGTAGCTGAAATGCCTGAAAACACAGAAGTAACTTATACAAGTCTTAATGATGGATCTATAGAAGGTTTAAAACATAAAGAACTTCCTATAATGAGTGTACAGTTTATACCAGCATTCACATCAACAGACGACAAAGAATGCGTATACGGTAAATTCCTTGCATTATAATATAGACGATTATAATAGAAACGATATAGATTAAGAAAAATAAAACGGATTAAAGGAGAGAATGTTATGCCTAAAATAGACAGTATAAAGAAAACATTAGTACTTGGGTCAGGACCTATAATAATAGGACAGGCTGCAGAGTTCGACTATTCTGGAACTCAGGCTTGTCAGGCTTTAAAAGAAGAAGGGATAGAAGTTGTATTAATAAACTCTAACCCAGCTACAATAATGACAGATAAAGAAATAGCAGACAAAATATATATAGAACCGCTTACTTTAGAATTCATAGAAAAAATAATAGAAAAAGAAAGACCAGACAGTTTACTTGCAGGAATGGGTGGACAGACAGGACTTAACTTAGCTGTTGAATTATACGAAAGTGGAATACTTGATAAGTACGGAGTTAAAGTAATAGGTACTTCTGTTGAATCTATCAAAAAAGGTGAAGATAGAGATATATTCAGAGAAGTAATGAAAGAAATAAATCAGCCAGTTATAGAAAGTGATATAGTAACTACTCTTGAAGATGGTTTAGCTTATGCAAATAAAATAGGTTACCCATTAGTAGTTAGACCAGCTTATACACTAGGAGGAACTGGTGGTGGTATAGCTGAAAACGAAGAAGAATTAAAAGAAATATTAGTTCACGGTTTACAGCTAAGCCCAGTTAGTCAGGTACTTTTAGAAAAAAGTATAAAAGGTTGGAAAGAAATAGAATACGAAGTAATGAGAGACAGCATAGGAAACAGCATAGTTATATGTAACATGGAAAATGTTGACCCTGTTGGTGTTCATACAGGAGACAGTATAGTTGTTGCTCCAACTCAGACATTAAGTGCTAAAGAATGTGCAATGCTTAAAAAAGCATCTCTTGATATATTAAATGCAGTAGAAGTTCAGGGTGGATGCAACGTACAGTTCGCACTTAACCCAGATAGCTTCGAATACGCTGTTATAGAAATAAACCCAAGGGTTTCAAGATCATCAGCACTAGCTTCAAAAGCAACTGGTTATCCAATAGCAAAAGTTTCTGCAAAGATAGCTCTTGGATATACATTAGATGAAATAGAAAATGCAGTAACTAAAAAGACTAAAGCTTGCTTCGAACCAAGTGTAGACTATGTAGTTGCTAAAATACCAAAATGGCCTTTCGATAAATTTAAGAAAGCTGATAAGAGATTAGGAACTAAGATGATGGCTACTGGAGAAATAATGAGTATAGGAAGCAACTTTGAAGCAGCTATACTTAAAGGTATAAGATCTCTAGAAATAGGAAAATATTCATTAGTTCATGCACCATCAGAACAGAGATCTCTAGAAGAATTAAAAGCTAGAGTAGTTGTTCCAGATGATGAAAGATTATTCGACATAGCTGAAATGATAAGAAGAGGCTACAAAGTTGAAATGATAGAACAGATAACTAAGATGGATAAATGGTTCTTAGATAGATTCAAATGGATAGTTGAACAGGAAGAAAAATTAAAAGGTATGAAAATAGAAGACCTTACTAAAGAATATCTTCTTGAATTAAAGAAAAAAGGATTCTCTGATAAAGGTATATCTGACTTAATGAAAATAAACCCAGAACAGTTATACGAATTAAGAATGCTTTACAATATAAAACCAGCTTACAAAATGGTTGATACATGTGCAGGTGAAGTAGATGCATTATCTCCATACTACTACTCAACTTACGAAGAATATGATGAAGCTACAGTAAGCGATAAGAAAAAAGTTATAGTTCTTGGTTCTGGTCCAATAAGAATAGGACAGGGTATAGAATTCGACTACTGCTCAGTTCACTGTGTTAAATCATTAAGAAAACAGGGAATAGAAACAATAATAATAAACAACAACCCTGAAACAGTATCAACTGACTTCGATACTTCTGATAAATTATACTTCGAACCATTAACAGAAGAAGAAGTTCTTAACATAATAGAAAAAGAAAATCCAGACGGAGTTATACTTCAGTTTGGTGGACAGACTGCTATAAAACTAGCTAAATTCCTTCACGAAAAGAATATACCAATATTAGGTACTGATTTCGAAGATATAGATGCAGCTGAAGATAGAGAAAAATTCGATGAATTACTAGAAAGATTAGACATAAATAGACCAAAAGGTAGAGGTGTATGGACTGTTGAAGAAGGTCTTGAAGTTGCTCACAACTTAGGATTCCCAGTACTTGTTAGACCATCATACGTACTTGGTGGACAGGGTATGGAAATAACTTACGATGAAGCTAGATTAGTTCAGTACTTAGAAGCAGCATTCGAAAGAGATAGTAAAAACCCAGTTCTTATAGATAAATACTTAACTGGTAGAGAAATAGAAGTTGACGCTATATGCGATAAAGAAGATATATTAATACCTGGTATAATGGAACACCTTGAAAGAGCAGGGGTTCACTCTGGAGACAGTATAACAATGTACCCAAGCCAGAATATATCTGA
>OFOU01000851.1_pt1 | contig 21940 bp, 17 predicted proteins | sample 1542061 | NCBI WGS metagenome assembly OFOU01 (sample SAMN04209239, study PRJEB22552) | human gut metagenome | biome: gut; material: feces | host: Homo sapiens | place: USA: Oklahoma
CTTTGCACTGTGATGAATAATAGTTACATCACAATAATAAAGGAAAAACGTACCGTTTTGAGCAGAAAACGCGTACCGCTAAATCAGAATGAATGTACCGCTGATTTCAGAATAGGCGTACCGTTCGAGCAGAATTTGCATAAAAATTTTGTTAATCCTTGATTTTATGGGCTTCACAGGGATTTTTCACTTGCTTTCGCACTCGTTTTTCTTGATTTGACCACATTTTTACCACAAATTCCTGGAAAAATATATTCGTCTGATTTTCTTACCACATTTTACGACAACAACTTATGGTTTATACCACAGCAGGTACAGTTTCTGGTAGGTTCATTTTAGACATCTCATTCTCCACGTGAGACTTCTCTGCAATATGATTGTAGATATTCACTGTGATCTGTGCATCTGAATGTTCTTCGCTCCGCTACGGTCGGTGCTAAACGGATGTCCACTGGACATCCAGCACCCCCTCACATACTGCATAACTTTGGGATTGACATTGTTCTCACCCAATCTGGTACATCCCGTATGACGAAGAGTATGTGGATGTGTCAAGTATAGTATAGGACAAGATGCAGTTAGCAGAATATGAAGTTCGACAGGGAAAACACCTGTCCTTCCGTGCACCGGAACATAAAAACTTCACTTATATGAAATCTCTTGGAAGCTATTATTCAGAAGAAAATGTCCGCATCCGTCTGGCAAAAAATCGTAACAAAGTAAAAGTTCCAAGGCATCTGTCCAGAGAAGCTCGCCTGTATATCAATATCTCCACGTATGTTACAACCGGCAATCGAGAAGGATTTGAACGTTGGGCAAAGCTCAATAATTTAAAAGAATCCGCACGCACTTTTAATTATCTTTCGGAAAATAACCTTCTGAACTATGAGGATTTCCAACAGCATATGGAAGATGTCTCAAATGCCCTCCTTGCGTCAGATCAAAAGCTTGCAGAAATCAATGCAGAAATCACCAAACAAAAAGTAATACAAAAGCATTGTGACAGCTATCGTATTTGTAGAAAAGTCATTGAGAATGGGATAAAAGCTTCAAATCCCAAATCCTATAAATCCAAACATCAATCAGAATATCAACTGCATGATACTCTGAAACAAAAGTTACAGGAACTGGGCATTTCCAAGCTACCATCAAAAGAACGGCAAAGCTCCAAAATCTCAAATCTGGAAAATGAACGTTGATTATTCCGGGGCTCTTTGAGCCACCTGCCGCACCGTAATATTCAAACGTTCTACAGTTATTCATGAAAAGCAGGATCTGCAAAAACGCCAATCTACTTTGCAGATCATTCGGGAGAATTTTGACCTCTCTTTATTAGCCTCCCACACTCACGCCAATATCCTCCAAGAAGATTCTGTACAAGTGCATCCAGAACTGTAAAAAAAACTCGTAGCTCCGACTGTGTTTTAGACAAAGCTACGAGGTTACTAATTATCAACATGGCGAATGACAATCACTATCATGAATCATTTTTATTGATCCCATTCACAGATATATGCAGTACCACCATTAACAGTTGAGCCACCGAAATCTCCATCATTCCAGGTTCCATCGTCAAACATGTAATAGAACATAGCATAATCTTCGTTAGAGCTTTCTCCATTTGGCTCCCCAGAATGCCAATTCGTATATCCACTGCTTGAATTTCTCACCCACTTCCATTCGTCTTCTTCATCTGAATCACTAAATCCAAAGTAAGCATTTCCATCAGCCACATTACATACATAATTAAACAACGTAATATTTTCATCTGCGGATTCAATTACCGCAAGATAGCCTCCTATAGATTCACAGTATTCCGCTGCTTCTTCCCATGAACTGGTATTTGAAAACACCGCATATGTGTGTCCATTCCATGATAGCGCATTTGCCATTGCATACTTTGGTAAGCCATCTTGGAACATACTGTTGTAATAAAGACTTTTTACAGCCTTTTCATTCAATGCATTTTCAAATATAGAAATCTCAGCAATATAGCCGGTAAACTGGAGATCACTATATGGCTCAAACATTAAAGCTTGACGACCAATTGTAACCAGATCGTTGCTTGATGTTTGCCAACCCACATTCTCTTCGCTATCCAATTCACCATTAATAAACAATTTGATATTATCTCCGTTTTTCACAATAGATATATCAACCCACTCTCCGTTTGCTATGCGATACTCAGAATCAAAGTATTCAGAATAACCACTTTCATCTGTAAACCAGCAATTAATATAACCTTCATTTACAGAAAATGCATACATACCTCCATGATCTGTCTCATACTTTGCGAAGAATGCAGAATATTCTTTATCTATATCCTTACAGCACAGTACAGTATGAAAACTCCAATCATCCGTCAAATTAATGCCTGTACCACAAGAAATGTAATCTCCATCACCATCAAAATATGCAGCTGCTAAGCCACCAGGCATTTCCTTTATTTGGGTATTTCCATTTACTGAAGATTCGCATCCGTTTATTTCACCCAGAGAATTTGAAAAATCCCAACTGTACTTACAATTTGTCAGCAAACAATTAACCGCATACTCCGCACTATCCTTATAAGTGTCAATCTGTTGGAACAACTCTAATGCTTCATTATATTTTTCCGTCTCGTACAACTGAACCCCCATAAGATAAGTACACTCTTTTGCTTTATCTACTGCATCACCATATGTATCTATCTCCTTATATATATCCAATGCAACCGAAAATTCACCAGAGCTGAACAATTCTTCGGCTGCAGAATACCTGCACAGATTCACTTTTTCTTCAGAATCTTTGTGAGTTTTTATTGTTTCAAATTTTTCTGCTGCTTCGAGATAGTTTCCTTCTTCAAAAAGTTTTGTCGCTATGCTGTATGTCATATTAGGTCCAATAACCGTAAAATATACAATTACCAATCCAATGACACATACTGCTATAATTCCCCAAATTGTATTCCGTATTTTGGCACTTTGCCTTGCTTTCTCTTTAGCAAGTTCTGCTTTCTTTATTTGATCAGCTTTGTCATTCTGTCGTTGAACCTTATCCCAAAACTGATCCACATTCTGTGAGCCTTTTGAATTTTGCGTCACAGTCTGTCCACATTCCGGACAAAATACAGATGAGTCAGGTATAGCCTTTTTACAATATGGACATATCATCAGATCATCTCCATTCTTTTAAATTTCCGATCATATAACTCATGAATTTCCCATGGCAACATAAAACAATCTTGCCATGGGAAACAACTTACAATAGTTTAGAAGAAACCAAATCTCTTCTTTGGTTTTTCTGTCGAAACATAACCGTTTCTTTCGGCCAATTGATAATACTGCTTCGCACTCTTTTTATTTTTTATACATCCAAAGACATTTTGCATACAAGAACTGAGCTTCACCATCTTTCTCATCTTCTACTGCTATAGTTGCATATCTTTTAGCTTCAGTTGGATTCTTATAAACTGCTTGCCCACGGAAATTCTTGATACCAAAATGATATCTGGATGCCAACTCTTTATTTGCCTCCTTGAGATCTCCATTTACAGCCATTTCAAGAAATTGAATTCCTGCATCAGAATCTTTCTCAATTCCTCTTCCATCTAAATAATTGATGCCAAGTTCATAAGCAGCTCTCATATGTCTATGCTTTACAGCCTTCATATACCAAGTGTTTGCCTTAGAATAGTTTTCTTTCACTCCAACCTCGTTCTAATAGCAACCGCCAACAATATACTCAGCTTCCGCATTTCCTTGCTCTGCAGCTTTGCTGAACCACTCAAATGCCTTTGGTCATCATCAAAGCCGAATCCACTAACATAATATTTGCCTAAACCAATCTGTGCTTCCTCATCACCTTGTTCTGCAGCTGCTTCCATCCATCTTTTGGCTTCCTGATAGCTCTTAGGAAGGAACTCTCCTGTAAGGTATTCACGTGATATAAAACGTTGCGCCTGAGCTATTCCTTTCTCTGCTGCAATCTTGAAATACTGAACCACTTCACGTTCGCTCTCCGAAACGCCCTGTCCCTTCAAGTACATAAATGCCAAACTATGTGCGGAACTTCCATTCATATGATTATCCGCGGCATCTTTATACCACCTTGCCGCTTCATAATAATCTACTGGCAAACCATATCCATAATAGTAACCGTCACCTAAATAGTCTTTGGAATTACTGTGACCCAGCTCAGCTGCAACCCTAAAATACTCCGCTGCTTTATAAAGGTCTTTTTCTACTCCTTTTCCGTAGAAATAGCATCTGCCAAGAAGATAAGGGGATTTTTTGTTTTTATTCAGTGGATGATCAATAAAGAGCTCAACTGCTCTCTCTGGATTCTCCGGAACACCCCATCCATTCAAATAACACTCTGCAAGCAGTATTGCAGATGCTGCATCGCCCTTATAGACCGCAATTTCAAGAAGGCGAACACCTTCCGCATCATCTGCATCGACACAAATTCCCATGATAAGATTAAATCCCATAAAATAGAGAGCAGAGACATCTTCTGCCTTACACATTTCTTTTAAGGCAGCCAAACTCTTGTCTTTTTGTACAGGTTTATTATTGATGCTTTGTCCACACTCTGGGCAATACATTGTATTATCGGGGATAGATTTCCCACAAAATGGACATATCAACTCCACCACCCCTAATTAATACACGGTAAATGTTCCCTCATGCGTATTTCCGCTTCCCACACGCAAAGAATACTTGTACAATCCCTTATCCCATTTACCCTTCTTATTGAAACCTACGCCATTCCAACAGGCATAAGTTTTCGCATCTAAACGATGTAAAATATATTTATCATAGAAAACTGAATCGTCTTCCATTCGAACAATTTTCAAAAAGATCTGTATTACTGTTTCTTCGCCAGGTTCTTCCACAAAAAGCTTAAAATATACATATTCTAAATCCTCTCCTTCAAAAGCCGTAGAATAACGATTCCTATCTGCTTCAAGTGCCCCAGAAGCCTTTGAAGCAAATAACTTAACATCCTTAACAGTAACCCCAGATTTCTTTATTTTTCCATCATAAAAATAAAAGTTCTGACTATACACGTCCTTACCATCGAATTCAACTCTCCACTGGTAAGTTTTATTTTTATATGCATAGAAATTTTTGTTCCCCCAGCCAGTTGTCCGGAACCATGTATCTCCAGGCTTTAACTGATATTCATTACTAAAAACTTTTGAAAATGGTTCATCACCATCATATATTTGCGAACGAACAGATAGTGTACATGCTTTTTTTATTGGTTCTATAAACACTTTCGCATTAAGATAATCTATATCACCAGACGTAAAGCGATAACCACTGTAGCCACAACCTTCAAAAGTCATGCTCTTAAAACGCACCTTTTCATTATCATCTGAAAAATCGCCATCATCTTCTTCGTACTCGTCATCGTCATCATCAACTTCGCTTTCAGATTCCGAACACAAATAGGATGCCGCCTTCAAATATTTTTCTGAATATCCTGACTCAACACATTTTTCTAATTTCTCAATATCATCAGAATTTCCTTTTTTCATTACTAGCTTAATGTCCAAATACAGTCCTTTGATTTGGCTATCAGGAGATAATTCCATACTCTCAAGTTCGTGCAAAACATTATCTGGCTCTGCTTTAGTTCCTTTTCCCAAAAAACGCATAGCGTATAAGTAAGGCTTTACTTCTTCTAAATGCTCCAGATGTGTAAAACGTTCATAAATATCCTGATACTCATAAGTTTCCAGATTATCATTTGCATATAAATTTTCCAGTTCCTCAAACATGAACTGTTCAAAGAAATCCATAAAATCCCTCCTAAATTAGTGATCTGTTTCAATCAGAGAATTTCCAATAAGTATCTCCGCAATAAAGTCTGGTACCTGCTGTTCCTCTACAACTTCATACACATGACCGTCTTCATCTTTTTTCACTTTCTTTATTTCAACAGTAACAAAGTTTACTTCGGGTTCTTTTATATTAGATTTCGCGCTCTCTGACATACTCATCGTCTCCTTTCTTTGATTTCATATATGCATCCGATGCAAGTGATACCTTCTCTCCAATAAGTTTTGCAACTGCTCTTGGAGTACTACTACATTGACTTTCAGCCCATGCTTCAGCAATAAATTCATGAATATCTGTACTAGCATACGTACAAACATTATCAATCTGCTCTTTTTCTGTCAGTCCAATATGTTTCTTATATTCTCTAATAATGTCTGGATCAGAAGACAGATTTAAAAAGTGATCTAGCTGATGAGCTATTTCATGATTTATCAAGTAATTTACGGATTTACATCCTTTTGGAGATGCTCCGCGTGCTTCTTCTTTTTCCAAATCTTGACGTAACGCTGAATAATCCTTCGCATTTTCAGCATTAATACTAATACCGTTTAGTTTTGATGAATAAATATCACCGACATATTCTGTAACATATCCCGCTGTTTCCATTCCTGGTTTTGGTCTAGCAATTTTCTGTGGTGTCTTAACACTTATAGAAACTGCCAAATCATTGTCTTCAATCTTAAACTGACTCATATAAGCTTCAGTTTGCAATTTTACACTTTCTGCAATATCATCCATAGATGCTGTTGGATTGTTTTGAACATACAATCTAGTCAGGCTCGCTTCAATATTCTGTCTAAGATTAGCATTTAGTGACTGCGTAGCTCCAATGAATGGAAAATCTAAAAATAGATACTTGTTCTTAGCATTTCTTATTGTGTCAACTAGTTCTCTAGCAACATTAATATCTAAATCACCAAAATCAACTTTTTGGGCCAGTTGCTCATTTCGTACTATTGATTGAAGTTCGGATTTGTCAGCTTTTGCAATCATTTCTGATATCGTAAATGATTTTTCGGCAAAATTCTGCCTAAACCTTGAAGCTTTTTCTTTCTCCGAAAGCTGCTCTAATTGTTTTTTTGATATTACTGATTCACTTCCATTTTTTGTAAATTCATCAGTAATCCTGACCGGAATATTAACCCCCGCAATCAGCGCGGCCATAACTCTATGTCGACCTTCGCCACCAAAAATAAAGCTATTTCCAACACGCATTGCGGTTATGTCTTCTGAAAGGAAATAATTTCTTGCGCATGCACCAATCACGTCATTTCGTTTTGCTAAATCGGTCAATTTTTGCCCCGCTTTTGCCATAGAATACACTAGGGGTATTTGACGGGCCATATCTATATAATCTGAATAAGATGTACTTTTGTATGACCAAAAATTCGGATCATTAATCCCACGAATCTCTTTTATAGTTGCAGGATCAAGATATACGATTGGTTTTTTATCATATGACGTATGTGAGTAAGCAGATGGATTTTTTATGTAAGCTGCGTAATCTGCGTCTGCGGCAACCTTTCGTATGGATGAAAGCGAATAGCTTGAATACCTGCCCAACTCCCAATCTTGCACAATCAGACCATCTGTAAATGAATTACGACCTCTTCTCGCAATCATCGGACTTCCTGCATTTGGCGATGCTGTAGATACGCTTTGCGATGCTTGGATGTCTCGGACGTCACTACTAGCAGTCTTTCTGTTAACTGCCCTCCTTGTTTCTTTGGATATAGAATCATCATATCCAGTTACAGTCGATGCGCCCTTCATGCTACTCTTTCCAGAATTACTAGAACTATGCCTCGATTGCGATGTTTCGAATGACGAATTTCTTGTCGTAGCTCCTGCAGAAATGCCTACTGAAGCACCTACCGAAGAATGTACGGATGTTCCTGAGCTTTGAGTTGAACTTAGTTGTGGCTCTTTGTGATTAGCATTCCCGCCTTTTGCATACTGAAACCTTCCACCTGGCGAGTTTGCACCCGAAATCTGTTTGCTTCCTAAGCTACCACTCATAGGTTTGGTTGATGCTATCATGCCGGAAGACGCTATCGCCGTAGCGCCGGCAGCGGCAATTCCTATGCCACCAGCAGTTCTACTACTACCACCCCCGCCACCACTGCTACTTGTTTGCGCGCTGGCTGCGCTAACATTTCCATCGAGAATTGATGCAGCCTGGGCTAATGCATCAAAATTCGCCTGAAATGATTGATTTAATGAAGCACCAACCGATGCCCATGCCCCAAACATACCACTTGCTTTTGATGCATCTTGTGAAGTTATGCGTGCTCGTTCCTGTATTTCAAATAAAGTCTGTTGTTTTTCCTCTTTAACCTCTGCATACTCTTGTTGTGCTCTTTGCAGTTCACCAGATGTCTGAGATATTTCCCCTTCAGTTTCGGATAATTCCTCATTAGTCTGATCAATCTGATTTTCGATTGATGCAATCAGCCCATAATCCGGTTCACCATCTTCATCGGTATCACTCTCTGCCGCCGCCAGCTCTGCATAAAGCGATGACAATTCACTTTGCAAAGACCTTTTTTGTCCCTTTAAACTTGAGAGGGTGCCGCTCAGTTTCTCCATTAAGGATTTAACTGAGAGCTCATGAGATTTTATCCCCTCAGCCTTGCCAACAAATTCGACTGAACGCATAGCCATTTCGACACCCCCTTTTGTTACTATGCTTCCTTGAAGAATTTAATCCACCGATTCTGAATCCTATTCCAAGAAATCTTCTGGGTTTCTGGAACAGTATCGTTTGAAATCAATTTTTGAATGATTTCAGAACACTTCTTCACTTCATATCTCGAAGGATCATCATTTATCATTTCTTGAACAGCTATTTCTCCAAAATCCATCATGCTATCTAAATACTGCATATAGAAATTAACCAAGATAATCTGATAATCAAAACGTTCAACGTTATATCTGCTATAAGCCTCAAAATATGCGTTATGAGTATCACGAATCAATCTAATAATCTTTTTCTTTTCTTCTGTACTATTGGAAGAGATTAACTGTTCCGTTTGTAGCAACCTATTGGATCTTGCCAATTCAATACGGGCCAACAGATCCATATTTATAATTACGGTTGCTTCTTCTCTAAGTTTTTTATAACGATCACAACCTGACAGCTTAGCATCTGCAGGTGAGTCCAGATAATTTACAATTTCCAAATGTAATTCTCTGATTTTCTTTGATGCCTTCAGGAATGCGATCCTATCAGCTCCATTTAAAAACCTAAATGCTTCTTTAATTGGACCAACTACCATAGAATGAAGCATCTTATACAATGCGTATTTCTTATTCTTATAGTCGTTGATCTGCTTCATCATTTGCTCATATGCTTCTGGTTCATCAACATACAGAGCCTTTGCTTCGAATTCTTTAATTAAGATGAGTCTTTCTGTAGCCTCAGCGTATGCATCAGCTTTTTGGTATACTTCAACAAACTCATTAGTCCAATCAGCGCAATACGAATTGATGTACTTTTCGCGATCACTGTCTAACTGAAGAATACGCTTTGCTTTTGCTACCAAGTTTTTCTTTTTGAGATATGTATCGTTGACCCAGTAATAACCACTGGCAAACTGCAGATCAGGATAAATATCGCTACCTTTCAATACGCATTCCTTTGTTTTATCCAACGAAACAAAACGCTCCGTATCAGATATAACATTCTTAAGCTCAGACACCAACGTTTCAGTCAACTCAGGTACATCCACTAATGAACGCATAGTTTCGAAGATGGTAAAGAAGCCACTAACCGAAGCTGCATACAATCTCTCTGATGTGAAATCATAGTTATTTGCTAACGTGATTGTGGCATAGTACTGGTTAATATAATCCCAACAAAGCTGATGTAACTCTCGGCTATTCTTTTGAAGGAATCGAGACTTTCTTTCCTCGACTGCCTGTTTCTGTTTTTGAAGTTCTATTTTGTTACGCTCTACATCTTCCGGAAGCTGCATCTCCAGCGAAGCCGCCTCTTGATTTTCAATCCCCCGACTTAATGCCCTTATAATCAAGTACTCTTTATCAATGTTTTCCTTTAACTTTTCTCCTCGTCTACGTAACTGATCATATTCAACATCCATCTTTTCCTTCATGATTTTTGCACTTGTAAGAAGGGTAGAACGATATGTCTGATTGTCCTTAAGATACGAGAAAAGCTGCTTGTTCGTAGGAGAATCATATTTATTTTTATCTTTATTTTGAATATCCCACTCGTGAACCCTCATCTTGTAAGGCTTCAGAAGATCTTCATAGAAAATCAAAGCCCATCCGGTTCCAAATGTTCCTTGTTCTTCCAACTGATCAGGCGATGCAGACATAGTACTACCCAGAAGCGCTCGGTCATCCTGCGCTGTAATTCTATGAGCAATTTTGAGTCCGGTATTTTTCAACACTTCAGGAGCCATTACTGTTGGTAACTGATCCGCAATAACGATACCTTCACCCAGTGCTCGAACCTCTGCCAACATTTTAACTACATACTTTGTAGCAGAAATTTTAGGATCTACTGAATCGCCCATAGGGCTATCCGTGTCGGGACCAATTAAATTATGCGCTTCTTCGTAGAAAATAACGTGGTTCAAATCCTTGCTTGGTTTATCGACGTCACCTTCATTATCACTCGTTTTTCTAACTTTCAAAGTTTCACGAATTAACGTTGAAAGCAACAATGACATAAAGTTTGCAGGGCCTTCACCAAGAGATTCCAACTCTATAATTGCTGGCACATCCAACCATTGTTCTGGTTTCAAAATAGACTCTCGAACATTATAAACATTACCGATTTCACGTTTTAAAAGGCTTCCTACACGTACTTCCAACACAGATTGTAAGTTACCCAGAGTTTCACCCTGATAGTGAGAATTCTTAACGGCAACTTCAAGCGAAGCATACAACTCTTGCAACGTTGGAAATTCATGGCGATAATTGCCATTCTCATCCAACGTGTTTCTCTCATTGACATTCCAACCTTTATCAAGATACACTTTTTCAATACATGTATCGATAAAATGCGGTGAAGGAGGCGGCAATTCAAATGCACCTGCAAATACTGCATTCAAATTTGCAATATGTTCTGCCAATGTCAATCCAACTGGGAACTGGAATGGATTAATGTGAAGAGGGAAGTATGTGTCCGCGCCAGGAGAGAATACTCTTAATTCTTCCATTCCTTTAATCTTTGCCAGAGCGCGGTATTCCTGCTTTGCTGGTTCTAATACTAGAAAAGGAATTTTTTCCTCTGTATCTCTCCACAAACTGGTTACTAAATGGAGCATGGTATTGGTCTTTCCTGCACCAGGAACACCAGCAATAAATGCATGTTTTTTAAACAATTTAACAGGAAAATCGACATCATATCCCAAACTACTCGTTCCAAGAGATACCGACTCACCATCTTTTTCTTTGAACGGTTTAGGATCCGTCTCTTTCAAGCATTCGATTGATTCACCCGGATAGAGAATAGGCAACGAGAACATCGGCCGTAATTCTTCAAGAGTATACAAAGTCAAAAGTTGGGCAATATAATTTCCAGGTTCCTTATAATACAGAGGAGAGTCCGGTCTAAGTCTAAGGTCGTCATTTTCAGCAAGTCGAACGAGGTTAAGTGCCCTCTGATCGCTGTAATATACCGACATTCCATTCTCTTTATAAATTTTCTCAATAATATATGTACCTGACTCAACCGCTTCCGCAGCAACGCTATCTGCAAGCATTACAGCAATATCTTCTTTATCAGAAAAAGCGACAACATTTGCAAAAAACTGAGGGAATTTCATCATGTTTTGAAGATATTTATCCCATGATTTGATAATATTTTCGCTGTTATCATCTTTTCCTTGTTGTCTTTCAGATATTCTTTTTCTTGTATCTGCATATGGCAATATTTTCTGTCGAATATACTGTGTCTGCTCAACAGGGAAAATGTCGATACGCAGAGCAACTGTGCTATTATAGCCTTCCATCAATTTGAGAACATTGTACAGTCTGCCATCCTCACAAGGTTCCCATTCCATAATTGAGTACAGCGGAACTTCTCCAGCTGGATCAATATCCAATCTATTTTGAGCAGGCAAATAGTAGTCTTTTTTAGTTAAGAAGGCAGCAAAATTAAATTTCCGTTCTATTTCTGGAGCATTTGTCAAAAATGTTTTCGCATCTCCATGGATTTCATCATGACATCCAAGTTCTACGATTATATTTCCTGATGTATTGAAATAACAAACTGCGACTCTGTTTGAACCACTATTAAAATCGTTGATGAAACGATTAATCTGTTCATCTGTTAAGTCATATTGATATTCGTCAGGTTTTGCTCCGTCATCATGAATAACAAACAGTGTACTAACACCATTTTCATTCATTCCAAATTCGATATGCCGAGCCACTATATGCCTCTCAGAAAAATACATCGGCACCATTTTGGAACCAATTTCAATAATTTTGGTTCCATCAGGCTCAAAATAACAGATGAAGCGTGTTCCATCGTCAGCAGAACGTTCTTCTATAAACACCTGCTCCCATGTTTCACTTAATTCATACTCAAAATCTTCATAAATAGAATCAATCTTATCATTCTCAAACAGTCTCAGTTTCCCATCGACTATTTGCATTCTCTTCGCCAGAACATGCTTTCTTGAAAAAAGAATCTGTCCATTCTTATTCGCTTTCAAAGAATTAAAGCTTAAGACAGCATCACCATCAGAAGCAATCTCACAAGTGATAGTCTGGCGTAAACCCATACTAACTTCAGCCTTATAGCTACTTACATCAGCAACATTTGAACCATGTATTCCGTATGTTTTTTTCTGTCCAGCAATATTTGTCAACATGATTACATTTTCTGTTCTCTTATCAGAAGTCAGTAATGTATCTGGGCAAAACTCCGTACTTACCTCATAGCAATGAAAATCATAGTAAGTGCTTAAAACAGAGGTGGTCAAAAACTCTCGAATGCCCTCCAGTTTTCTCCGATCTCTTGAAGTCGCATAAAATACAACCGACAGATGATGTCCCTTAGGTATTCTTTCATCAGGATCAAAATAATACAAAAGATGGAAATATACTCCAGATGTTGAGCCAAGTCTGTGAAGTTGGCGCAGAAATACTCCATGCTTGTCCATAATGTCATCAACACTGGATCCATCTAACACACTATATTTTGTTAATGTCAGATCAGGTATTCTATCTACTGTAAATATGAGATAGTATGTTTGCTCTTCCATTCGCATTTTCCTTTCTGCCCCCAAACAAGGCCAATTTGCTTACCATGCTTCTTTCATTTCCTGAATAATTTTACTTATTTCTTCTGAAAACTCTTCCGCATTATTCTCTATTTCGACCACAGTATCTTCAAAATTCGTAGTCGCGTCTTCTAAGTCTCCACATAGACTTGTGCCATAATCAATCAACTCATGAGGTGGTTCAATCTCGATAGTTTGATTAACGTCATCCAGACTTCCTGAAACCTGTTTCGCTGCATCTTTTGCTTCCTGAATTACTACTGCATCATCATCATCTATGCACTCTAACGCATCAATAATACTCTTAAGAGAGTTCACGTCATAATCTCCCGCATTCTGAATCGAAGCAATATCTTCATCATCAATTTCTTCTAATCTTCCGATTAGTGGGGCTAAATGTTCATCTCTTTCCCTAAGCTTTTCCTCGCCCTGTTCAACTATTTCATTATGTTTTTCTTGAAGGTCAGCTATAGTTTCTCGAAGTCGGTTTTCTAATTTCCCCATATTTACCAATCTTCTTTCATGTTCTGAATGATATTATCAATCTGAGCATTAGACTGTTCCTGAATCTCTTCTCCACTTGTGGCAATATCATTGAATTCATTAGCACTTTCTTCGAATTTACTCTCCAGTCCTGCGCCAACATCGCCATAATTGCCATCCATTGCACTTGATTTGCTAACATCATCTTTTTCTCGACCTTCAAGGTCTTTCATTTCACTTACAGTGCTCTCCATTCTGCTATTCACTTCATTTTTTGGTGCTTCCATCTGACTCTCTGCAATCTGGTCTGCTATTTCTTTGCCTTGCTCCTTGCTATCCTCAATAGAAGCTTTATCATCATCATCAACACCCTCTAACGAATGGACGATTTCGATATTCCGATTTCTCTCTTCAAGAGACTGCTCAGCACCTTCATGAATTTCCTGATACTTATCCTGATTTTCTTTTACGCCTTCACGACCTTTATTTTTTAATTCACCCATGGTGTAACCTCCATTAATCTAAAGAAGGAGAGGGTAGGAGTGATATCACAACTTACCCTCTCCTTAATCCATCACTGATTCAAAGACTCACATACAGTTTCAAGCCACTCCCTGTCTGGCGACTGATATGGTCTGAAGCTTCTTGTATCATCGATTCGATTATTATATACAGCTGTATTTTCACCAAACTGACTAATATCATTCACGCCAACGAACTGTGAATAATCTTCTTTGGACATATCAAAAGCAATCTTCTGATAGAAGTAAGTGATAAGTTTTCGATCAGCAAAATCGAGTGCTTTAAAATCATCCTGCCAAAATACTGAATGTATTCCATTCTGTGCTCCCATTGTCAGAATCACTTCGATCATTTCCTTCATCGAATGTGTCGGTCCTTGATTTCTCGAAGACATCATACTCATAATGTCCTGTTTCTCCGCAGCCTTATCTTCAGATTTCAGGTCTTCAGCTCTCTGATAACCAAATACCATCAAATATTTGTTCTCGCTACTTACACTGCCCTGTGTATCCATAGATGCTGAATATAAATTCTGAATAGTATTTCTAATCTCACCAGGATTACTAATTGGTATATTCTTTACATACTTAGTTAGTAACTCTGCAGCCAATATATTGGGTGCATCAATGAAATAGTCATCTCTAAGCGGCTTGTAATTCAGAAAATAAATAAACGGTTCCTCTGGTGCCTTTTTATTGTGAGATACCCAATAGTTAATAGCCAAGCTGAGCATAGCAAACGCAAACATGCTTCTTGCCTTATCACTATCAGAACCAACCATCAACATGTTTGCATATTCATTTCTTACCAAATCCATGTTGAGATTATTTACAACACTAAGTGGCTCACCTAAATATAATCTTCCAGGAACCTTGCACGCTTCCATATCATAGTCTGTAAACTGATTGAAAATGCTATATTTGTTATCTTCAATATTAGAAAGGAGAATTCTTGTTTTATTATTGGAAAGCTTGCAAGTTCTTTCACTGACACCTTCCAGAATTTCACGATGTTTAGACGGGTCAATAAAAGCTACTCGGAAATGACTATTGTATTCCTTATTTCCTGCTTCCGAATTATAGATTGCACGTCCAGGATCATCAATTGAAATCTGATCCACATCCGAGCTACCATCTCCAAGTAGAAGGGATGCATCTGTCTTTGAACATTTCAAAACAATTCTTACCGCCATCTGATCATAAACAGACTTATCTAATCCCCCCACATTTGAATAACTCTGGGACGCAAGAATAATATGAACACCAAAAGCTCGACCCTGACGAACAATTCGCTCCATCATCTCTGCTGATTCTTTTCCAATCTTATCACTAGCATTTGAGAACAATTCATGGAATTCATCCATAATAACCAAAATTCTTGGCATCGGGGCTGCATTTGGCAATGCACGATAATCCTCAATACGATCAATTTTTCTTTCTTTTACACGTTTAAAGCGATCTGCTCTAATTTTCTGTTCTCTTTCAAGTGCTTTAAGAATGTTATATCCAAACTCACGTTCACTTTCAATCGCAACAACTTCAAACGAAGGAAGTTTGTAATCTGCATAAATCTTAAATTCCACACCACGTTTAAAGTCTACAAGATAAATTCTCAATTCATCCGGTCCATACTGCGAAAGTGCTTGAAGAATAATAGTATGTAACAAACTTGATTTACCAGATCCGGCAACGCCAGCAATCAAAGCATGATGACTGCCTCCGACTCCAAGAGTAAGATATTGAACCTCTTTAGCACCATGTAATCCTATTGGAATTCGAATTCCATTCTTTGTTGATGTCTCTTCTGGTTCCCTCTCATTCTCAGTTCTATTTACCTTGTCAATTCCAATGACTACCTTATCTGCAGATTTAATACCTTTTTTCAATATATCTATTATTTTATCCATATATTCAGCAGACGGCATTTCAATTCCACTCCACAAAAGTGGCTGTCCTTTTACGGTTCCTTTTGAACATGTAATTTTTTTTGCATCATCTGAATAATCAAACACCTGAAATCCATTTTCTATGTTTGTAACTAAAGGCTGGGAGCGTTCAGGGATTTTGCTAAACTGTGTTTCATTTCTATAAATTATAGTAAACACGCCACACTTTGGGCCAGAAGTAGAAATCTGTTCCAAAAGTCGCAATGATTGTTCAGACAGTCCTGCCGGAAAGTCCATAAGCATAATAATTTGATATGCTTCTGCGTTCTGCTCTGCCACTTTATTATACTCATAAATATTATCATATTTCCCCTGCAAACATCTTTGAGTAACATTTGAGATATGATCCGTCATAATCCTCAATTTATCCTCTATATCATTCGGAGAAGACCATATTTTTCCATTTATAACTTCACTTGTTCTATCATCTACATTAACGAGTCTTGTGAACATTGCAAAGCTCTCGCCCAAAGATACTGGATCAACAAAAGTAAAGTTTACTTTGCCAGGTGGAAGCATCATGAATAAACGCATTCCCATATTGCATGCATCACTCACAACCTTTCCTTTGGCAGTCCCGTTACACTTAAACAAATAATTGAATTTCTGACCAAACTGAGCACAATGAGGAATATATAATTTATTCTCCCCATACATAAAATAATAGTATCTGTCCAAAAATTCTTTTGTATAATCGCATAAATTCCATTCTGAAAGATCATATTCCAGAGTACTTATATAAAGATTCCGAGGCATTTCTGATACACACTCGTAATGATTATACGATGGTTCCAAAGAATACAAGCGAATGTACTCTTCTTCAAACTGCTCTGGCGAAAATTCCGTGCAAAAACGCTCGATAATTTTTCCCAATTGATTTTTTTTGCCAGAAATTGCTTCCACTTCTGTTACCCTAGTTTTTGCTCTTGATGATTTCTTTTGCTGTGCAAAGCTTGCAGACATCTCATTAAATTTTTCAAAAGATACATTCCATTCTTTTTCCATATCTCGATGAGCTTTTTCACCTGCAGCATTATATTCTTTACGAACACTATCCCTATTTCCACTAATATGAGATAAAATGTTTGTTTTTTCTTGAATTAAAATTTGTTCTGCATATCGACATGTACTGTAAAGCTTTGAACTAGCTATTGAAATTTCTTTTTTCCTTCCATCTCTGATTGCAATGTTTACAGCATATGACATTCCAAAAAAATCAATTTTTCCAGCAAGTAAGTCTTCAATTGAAATATTAACCGAATATGTTTGACCCGTTTTTATTGAATCATATACCTCCTTATTCGTAATAATACTTTCTGCACTTGTAAGCAATGACAATACTTCCTTACACTTCTGCAGACGTAAAAAATAGCTTCTCTTATCACTTACTTCTTTAGAAAAAATATTTTCAACATTATTGCAATATTCTGTTAAAACGTTTTTACTTTTGGATACTCTTAGGCTTTGCACCTGACTTAATCTGTTTTGAACTTCTTGCCATTCAAATTGTTCTTTAGATTCTCGCGATGATACCATGCTTTCAGACGCAGAAAGGGTAGATCTGATATCTTTATCCAGCGACCCTAACTTTGTCAAAAATTCCACAAATAATTCTGCTGTATATTCCATATAGCCGTACTCCTTCTGATTAATTATCAAACAAACCTTGAGTTTCTTTTACATCTCTAGAAGCCAATGTTAAACCTGCGTTACTCAAACTTTCTTCATATTTCTTAATTCCTAATAACGAGATTGTACTTTGAAAATCATAATTAGCCAAATTTCGTAATGCCAGTCGATGTCTTTTTTCTATATGCTCAATTTCTGAAACTGTAGATTTAATTCTGTTCTCATACGATTTTAAATCAGATAGTTTTGATGTAATCTTTAAATTAATTTCTTCTCGTTCTTGAACCTTATTATTAAATGTCTCTACCCAAGGTAACTGTTTTCTCATTAATTCAATCTCTTTTTTACTAGTATCTGATTGATTTAAGACATTCCCCAATCGAATCATATATTCGTTAAATTCCTCGGATGTGCACTCGTTAAGCTTGTAGCTTTGAGTCTTTATTTGAGCAGCCTCGCTTTTTGAATTATCCAATGCTATTTTATGCTCATTAAGCAAAAGTTTACATTCCTGTTCAATGACATGCATCTCTTGTTCCGTTTTTTCCAATTGTGTCCAAAGTTCAAAAAGTTCTTTACGTTTAACCTGAAGTTCTAAAGGAAACTCACTTTTGCATCTCATAATAGAAGTCGCAGCTTTTTCTTCATATTCATGAGTAATAATTGCTGATTCAAGAATAGTACGCACATTTCCAATCAAATTCTTAACGTTATCATATGTAGCTTTTTCAACAGACGTTCCATATCTATATGCATTATAAAAATCTCCTGAATCATCACAGTTTATCCCTTTTTGTATAAGTTCTGCATCGGTCTTACATCCATTTTTTGCTAACAATCGCATCCAAAAAACTTCAGAGCAGGTTGGCATCCACCGTAGCACAACTCGAGATTTTTCTATTAATTTTGCAAAATCTCCTGAGTCCAAAATAGTAGCTAACTGTGAATATTCCATATATGCATTTTCATGTACATCTGTCATTACATTCACAGTCCCAAATTTTGTCGAATCACCACAATATGGGCACTTATCAGCTTTATGAATCTTTTTTCCACATTTGTGACATGTAACAATTATCATTTAGTTTCTCCACCTTTCTGAACATCTTCCGCCATCGCATCAACTTTACCCATCAATTCAGCAGCTTTAGCCAATTCTGACAAAACAAGTTCCATTTGAGCATCTGCTTTATATGCACTGCTTACAAGCGGTAGAACATTTTTACAATTTGCTTCACAAGTATTACTTACATTTAATGCTTTCTGTTTCACTTCGCTTGCCCATTGAATTCTCTGTTTTCGCGCTGCTTCTGAATTTTCAGCTTCTCTCCTAGACTTCTCAGCATTGATTTCCTCTTTTGCTTTATAAATCCCATATACCATACCAACAACTGCCCCGCCAATAGTGCATATAAATAACAGTCCCCACATTCCGGACCAATCAAATACCATTGGTTTGTCGCAATCACACGTTAATATTGCACAACCCATATTAAATAGTTCAATACAAAACCCCACTACAAATAAACAAACTGCTCCGATAGCCCCTATAGCTGCTCCTTTTAATGTATATAAGATTGTCTTGCCCATTATAATCCTCCTTTTCGTTTAGAAATTATATATTGTCTTAGATATAAAAAGCCTAAGTTCATCCATATAAAAACTGATATACATTGGCTAAATGAAATACCATATATGAGTCCTCTTCTTATATCCCCTCTCAAATACTCGAACATAAATCTAAAGATACTATAGAAAATTAGATATCTTACTAATAGTTTTTTTTCTTTCCATCGATCGCTATTTAATGAATTTAAAAGATATAAAAAAAGCAAAAATTCAAATAATGCTTCTATAAGTTGAATAGGAAAACGCATATTTTCGTCAATATTCCCATTTATTATTGTTATATAATTTATTGATAGCACACCTTCATAAATTTTTCCAAAACAACATCCAGATAAAAAGCAACCTATCCTCGCTATTGAATGGAATAATGGTATGCATACAGCCAAAATATCTACGGCATATTTATCCAAGCAGTAACGTTTTGACTTTAAACACAACATATATACAATAAGTAAACCGAGCAATCCACCATAAAACACTATTCCTGTATCCAGCATTGTTTCTAAAGTCACTTTTTCCCCAGTTCCTATATTTCTATATATTCCGGTTAAAAATCCAAATATTTTGGCTCCTAATACCAGACCAAAAAGAGAAATCATCAAAATCTTCATACTTTGCGAGATATCATATCTTTTAGAATACATAAGAACAATATAAACAGATGTTGCAACAACAAATCCTGCAAATGCGCATAAAAAATATGCAGGTGTGCCGAATATCTGAAAATTCACACTATTAAAAGTTATCAGTATTTTCACCTCTATTCACAATATACTGTCTGAACAATTCTCTCAACAGAATCTAGCAGTTTATTTATATGATATTTTTCGTAGAGTATCCTACTCTGTGAATGGTTTTTATACCATTTTTCAACACGATATGCATTTATTTTACTGCTTAAATATATTTGCGTCAATGTGTTAATGTCCAAAAACGTATAAAATGAATAGCAATTTTTAAAAAAATTTGTTTTTTATTTCTCATAAGTCGTCAAAATGATAGTCGCAAATGAAAGGAGGCTATTTTATGCCTAAAAAAGGAGAAAACATATACAAAAGGAAAGACGGTAGATGGGAAGGACGATATATAAAAGCAAGGACTGACGAAGGGAAAATAGTATATGGATATGTGTATTCACGAACATATCGTGAAACAAAAATAAAGTTGAAGGAAAAAAGTTCAACCATTAATGTACGATTTGTCAAAAAACAAACTCCATTATTTTCTACCCTTGCTTCAGAATGGTATGAAAGTATTAAAGCGTACACCAAACTATCCACACAAAATAAATATCATAATTTATTAACCCTTTATGTTATTCCACAGTACGGAAAGCAAACTTTTGATACAATAACTTATGAATTAATAGAATCTCATTGCAGATTTTTATTGAAATCTGGTGAAAAAAAAGAGCAAGGATTATCCTCTAAAACTGTAAATGATGTTCTTTCAATAATTAGAAGTATCACAAAATTTGCTGTAAAAAAAGGAATTTATGTTGCCTATAATCCTAGAGCGTGTCTGAAAAACATTTTAAATTGTTTATTTTAACCAAATTAATATTGAGGCGATACAAATAAATCCCAAGTAGGTTGCAGCTAATTTGTCATAACGTGTAGCGATTCGTCGGAATGCTTTTAATTTCAGAAAATACTTTTCTACTAAATGGCGTTCTTTGTATAACCACCAATCACAATGACGTTCAAATTTAGCTCCCTTTCGGGATGGAATGGTTGGCTCTCCACCGCGGGCGTACACATAATCAAGTAATTTATTACTGTCATATCCTCGGTCAGCTAACACATTGCTTCCGTTTATTTCAATTTGATCGAGCAAAGGGATTGCATAATTGATATCATTACGCTGTCCCTCACTGATCATTAAATAAACTGGATATCCATAGGCATCTACTGTCGCATGGATTTTGGTACTGGCTCCTCCACGGCTATGCCCGATTTCATTTGAAGGCCCCCTTTTTTTGCACCGGCACTATGCTGGTGCGCCTGGATAATAGAAGCATCAATGGATAATTCTTCCAATTCTGCTTCAAGACTTAAAATACGGAAAATATTATCAAGGATACCATCATCGATCCATTTTCGGAATCGGCTATAGACAGTTTTCCATGAACCATAACGTTCAGGAAGATCGCGCCAAGGTGCTCCACTACGTGCAAGCCATACAATTCCATTCATAATGATACGATTGTCTTTCCTTGGACGTCCTTGTTTTCCAGTATTTTCAGGAGGTAATAAAGGTTCAATGCGAAGCCATTCTTCATCAGTCAACTCATATCGTCTCAACATAGTGAACACCCCTTTTTCTTTATTTTATCATGAAAAAGGGAAATAAAACATGCGTTTTGTGCAATTTTTATTTTTCAGACACGCTCTAGTGATATTCAAGTAAAACAAGATTCGAAACCAATACGAGTTTTAAATAAAATTGAACAAAAACAGCTTTGTATGTATATATTGAAAAATCCAGAACCTTGTAATATAGGAATTCTTGTATGTCTGTTTACGGGTTTACGGATTGGTGAAATTTGTGCTTTACGGTGGGAGGACATTTCTTTGTCGGAGCAAACGAGGGTGTAAAAATTCTTGTGTCTATGGAAAGTAAATCTTTCTGATAAGAAATAG
>OFOU01000853.1_pt1 | contig 21898 bp, 20 predicted proteins | sample 1542061 | NCBI WGS metagenome assembly OFOU01 (sample SAMN04209239, study PRJEB22552) | human gut metagenome | biome: gut; material: feces | host: Homo sapiens | place: USA: Oklahoma
AGTTATCAATAATGGGATAGATCCAAAAGAGTATAAATTTAATGAGAGAATAAGAAAAAATATAAGAAATGAATTAAAAACAAAAGATAATGAAATTTTAATCGGACATGTAGGAAGATTTAGTCCTGAAAAAAATCATGAATTTATAATAGATGTTTTTAAAGAACTTTATTCAAAAAATAATAAATATCGTTTGGTGTTAGTAGGGACTGGAGATACTGAAGATAAAATAAAAGAAAAAGTGAAAAATTTAAATTTGCAAGAAGTAATAAATTTTTTAGGAGTAAGAAAAGATGTAAAAAACTTATTACAAGGGTTTGATATTTTTCTTCTACCATCTATTTTTGAAGGATTACCAGTAACATTAGTTGAAGCTCAAGGAGCAGGACTTAAATGTTTTATCTCTGATACAGTAACTAAAGAAATAGATTTAGAGTGTGGACTTACAGAATTTATAAGTTTAGGCAAAGCTTCAAAAGAATGGGCAGAGATAATTGATAAAAATAGAGAGTATATTAGAAAAGATACTATAGATAGTTTAAGAGTTCATGGATATGATATGACAGAGAATGCTAAAAATTTAGAAAATAGATATATAGAATTATATAATAAAGTTTAAAAGAGGAAAGTATGAAAAAGATATGTTTTTTTAGTGCAAATTTTGAAAATAGTGGGGGAACAGAAAGAGTAACATCTATAATAGCTAATAGATTAGTAGAATTAGGATATGATATTACAATAATTAGTTGTATAAGTGGGAAAAAGAGCTTTTTTCAGTTAAATCCTAAAATAAAACTAGATAGATTATACAAAAATTGTGGAGGGTTAAAATTTAATTTAACAGCAGCATATAAATTAAGGCAAAAAATAAAGGAGTATGATTTTGACTATATTATAGATATAGATACAATTCACTCTTTTTTCTCTATTCCAGCTACAATAGGATTAAAAACAAAGGTAATATCTTGGGAGCATTTTAATTTTTATTCGGATTTAGGGATAAAGAGAAGAAAATTGGGAAGAGTTTTGGCTGGAAAATATGCAGATAGAATAGTAACTCTTACTAATGAAGATAGAGAAGCTTTTTTAGAGAACTTAGATGTAAGATCTAAAATAGATTATATTTATAATCCTACTCCATATCTAAATGAGAAGAAAAGTTTATGTGAATCAAAAATAGCAGTGGCAATAGGAAGACTTACAGCTCAAAAGGGATTTGATAAATTATTAGATATTTGGAAAAAAATAGAGGAAAAAGATAGTGAATGGGAACTATATATAATTGGTTCTGGAGAAGATAGAGAAAAGCTTTTAAGTCAAAAAGAAAGTTTAAATTTAAAAAGAGTAATATTCATAGAGAACACTAAAAATATAAAAGAGTATTATAAAAAAGCTTCAATTTATTTAATGACTTCAAGATTTGAAGGACTTCCAATGACTTTAATAGAAGCACAAAGTTTTGGACTTCCTATTATAAGTTATGATATAAAAACAGGACCTAAAGATATAGTTAACGATAGCGAAGACGGATATCTAATTGAAAATGATGATAAAGAAAAGTTTGCTGATAAATTTTTAGAATTATCTCAAGATAGAGAAAAAATACAAAAGTTTTCACAAAAAGCTTATGAAAATTCAAAAAGATTTAAATTAGATAGTATTATTGAGAAATGGAAAGAAGTATTAAAGTAGGTGTAAAATGGAGAAAGATTTAATTTCAGTTATAGTTCCTGTTTATAATATAGAAAAATATCTTCCTAGGTGTATAGATTCTATTTTAGATCAAACTTATAAAAATTGGGAAGCTATTTTTATAAATGATGGTTCAACAGATAATTCTCTAAAAATATTAGAAGAATATAAAAAAAGAGATGAAAGAATAAAAATAATAGATAAAAAAAATGCAGGTAGTGGAGCTGCTAGAAATGATGGAATAGAAACTTCGAAAGGAAAATATATAGCTTTTTTAGATAGTGATGATTGGTATGAAGAAGACTTTTTAGAAAAACTATATAATAATCTAATAGAAAATAGCTCTGATGTATCAATGTGTAATCCTAAAATGACATATGATAATATAAACAAAAATAAAAAGATAAATACATATTTTTTCAATGAAATAGAACTTAATAAAACTCCAGAAAAAATATTAGGAATTTTAGCAATGCCAGTTGTATGGAATAAATTATATAAAAAAGATATAATAGTAAAAAATAGGATAAAATTTCCAAACTATTCATTTTGTGAAGATGTTGAGTTTTTATATAAGACTTTTTTATATGCTAATAAAGTATCAAAGATAGAAGATGATTTATATAATTATTATCAAAGAGAAGATTCAGAAACTAAAAAAATAAAAGAAGAATCAATAGAGCAAGTTTATAAAGTGATAAAAAATATAGAAAACTATGTAAAAGAAAATTTTATAGAGAAATTGGAGATTTTTTATCAATACAAAATTCAATTTCTTTATGGCATTTCTCAAATTCTTTTATTAAGAACAAATAGTGATAAAAGATTAAAGAAACTAGTAAATAAAAATAATAATTTAATGGTAAAAAATATTAAATTAAAAAAAATATCAAAAAATAAAAAAATATTAGTTTATTACACCGCAATAAAATTAAATAAAGTTTTAGAAATTTCAAAAATAATTTCATTATTAAGAAGATAGGAGTAACATTAATGAAAACTAGTGAAATAAAAATAAGTGTGATAATTCCAATATATAACACAAGTCTATATCTTGAAAAATGTATAGAGTCGATAATAAATCAATCTTTAAAAGAAATAGAAATATTATGTGTTAATGATGGATCAACAGATAATAGTTTGGATATATTAAAGAAATATCAAAAAAAAGATAGCAGAGTAAAAATAATAGATAAAAAAAATGAGGGTGCAAATAAAGCAAGAAATGTAGCATTAGAAATTGTAAAAGGAGAATATTGCTTAAATATAGATAGCGATGATTTTATAAATCAAGATTATTTAAAAAATATGTATAATAAAGCTAAACAAGAAGATTTAGATATATTAGTAAGTGATATTATATATTTTTTTCCAAATAAAAAATATGTAGAAAAAGATTTAAGAATAAATGATAATAAAATTATAAATGGAAAAGAATATATAAAACTATTTTTTCAAGAAAATTTTTTAGGTTATACTTGGAATAAATTAATAAAAAGTAAAATATATAAAGAAAATAATTTAAAGTATAATGAAAATATATTTTTATTCGATGATGTAGAATTAATATTACGTCTTAGTTATTTTTGTAAAAGAATAGGAAAATTAAATGAAGCATTTTACAATTATAGACAAGGAGAAAATAATGGTGTAAGAAAAGTGAAGTTAAAAAATTTACAAGATTTAACAACTTGTTTTGATAGTTTAATTGAATTTTATAAAAATAAAGAGGAATGGATATTAAAAGAATTAATTCAAATAAAAAAATTATTTTATACATCAGAAATTTTAAGCAATAAGTATAATAATTTAAATGAATATAATAATGTTCTACTAGACTATTTTAATTATATAAAAAATGAAAAATTTATAACAGGGAAATTTACAAGTAGTAATAAAAGATTATTTGGAAAAAAAGAAAGATTATTTTTATGTTTTAGTTATAATTTAATAAAAATATTGCCATTAAATTTAATAATTATCATATTAAAAAAAATTAGAAATACATTAAGTTAAAAGTAAATAAGGAGTAAAAAGACACTCAAATTATGGAGATGCAAAACGAAGGAATTTAAGTCAAAGAACCTGATAGATATGGGAGGTTTGTATCCATAAAAAGCTTTGAGAAAATATACCTTTATAGAAAAAAAGAAGACATTTCTTTTTGTTATATAAGAATTTCTATAAAAAGTAAAAAATCTTCATAATTAAGCGATTATTTGTAAAAAATAAAAAAATTTGACTTATAGGGAGAGAGAAATAAAAATGAAAAGAATAGGGATTTTAACATTTCAATATCCAGAAAATAATAATTTTGGAGCAATATTACAAAGTTATGCTCATTTAATCTTAATAAAAAAAATAAATAAGAATACAGAAATTATTAATTATATCCCAAATGATTATAAAAATATACCTTTAAAAGCTAAAATATCAATAAACTTAGAAAGTAAATGGTTTAAAGAATTTTCTAGAAAATTTTTAAAGGTTTCAAATTTTGAAAGCCTAGAAAATGAAAATAAAAAATATGATATTTTCATTGTAGGGAGTGACCAAGTTTGGAGAACAAAGTGGTTACAAGAAAAAGTAAAACATTATTTTTTTGATTTTGTAGATAAAGATAAAAAGAAAATAGCTTATGCAGCAAGTTTTGGAGTGGATTTTTGGGAAGGAGATAAAGAACTTACTGAAGAAATAAAACCTTTAATAAAAAGATTTGATGCTATTTCAGTAAGAGAAGAAAGTGGAGTAGATATATGTAAAGATACCTTTGGAATAAATAATGTAGTATGTGTACTTGATCCTACTCTTATGATTTCTAAAGAAGATTATCAACCAATATTAGATGATTGGAAAGATAGAAACCATTTAAAAGAAAAATATATAGCACATATGCTTTTAGATGATAATAAAAAATTAAAAGAAGAAAGTCAAAAAATTGCAGATTATTTGAAAGCTGGTATAAATCATATAAAAGGAAGAGAAGAAAATTTTCTATGGAAAACGTATTTTGCTTATAATAAAGTGTCTCAATGGCTTACTTATTTAAAAGATGCTGAACTAGTTATAACAGATTCCTTTCATTGTACAGTATTTTCACTGATTTTTCATAAAAAATTTGTTGTTGTAGCAAATCCTAGAAGAGGTGTGGCAAGACTTGAAACACTTTTAGGAAAAGTAGGGCTAGGAGAAAGATTTTTTACTAATATAGAAGATGTAATGAAAAGTGGAATACTTAATAAAGAAATAGATTATAATGAGGTTGATAAGAAATTGGAAGTTCATAGAAAATATTCTATGGAGTTTTTAAAGAAAGCTTTGGAGGATTAGATTAATGAAACAATCAGCAATAGAAACTATAGGTTATGATAGGTGTACAGGATGTTATGGTTGTTTAAATACTTGTCCTGTGCATGGAGCAATTGAATTTAAACTAACTGATGAAGGTTTTTATAAGCCATTTGTAACTAATGAGTGTGTCCATTGTGGATATTGTCAAGAGGGATGTCCAGTAATAAAAAAAGTAAATAATAACCAAGAAGAAGATTTAGAAGTTTATTCATGTTGGTCAAAAGATGAAAATATTGTAAAAATAAGCTCTTCTGGAGGAATATTTTCAGAGTTAGCAAAAATATATTTAGAAGATAATGGTATTGTTTTTGGAGCAAAGTGGGAAAATGGTGAAATAGTACATACTTCAATTAGTGATTTAAAAGATCTTAAAGGGTTACAAAAATCTAAATATCTTCAAAGTAAGATAGATAATTCTTATATAAAAGTAAAAGAATTTTTAAAAGAAGGAAAAAAAATTTTATTTGTAGGAACTCCTTGTGAAATAGCTGCTCTTAATACGATAATTCAACATAAAAATTTAACAACAGTAGATGTAGTATGTCATGGAATACCATCATATAATATTTATAAAAAATATATAAGTGAAGTTTTAAAAAGTGATTATAGAAAAATAGAAGTTAACTTTAGAAATAAGGAAACAGGTTGGGAAAATTATAGCATAACTTATAAAGAAAATGAAAGAATAATACAGGAACATTTACATGGACAAGATATATGGTTTAAAGGATTTTTAGCAGATATATATTTAAACTCTCCTTGTTATAATTGTGAATTTAGGACAATACCAAGATTTGCAGATATAACCTTAGGAGATTTTTGGGGTGTACCCCAAGAGTTAAAAAATATAAATGGGACATCTGTTGTAACTCTTAACAGTAAAAAAGGAAAAGAACTGTTTGAAAAGATAAAAGATAAGATAGAATATAAGAAAACAGAGTTTGAAATAGCTCGTAGAGGAAATCCTTGTATATATAATCATAAATTAAGTAAGGAAAAAAGAGAAAAGTTTTTTAAAGATTTTCCAAAAAAAGATTTTATAACTTTACATAAGAAATATTTTCCATATCCATCTAAAGCATCTAAGATAATAAATTTTCCTAGAAGAGTTTTAGGCTTTATTAAACGTAGAATATTAAAAATAGTAAAAGGAGTTTAAATCAATGAAAAGTGAATTAAAAATAGGATCTATTTTATCAGTTCTTTCTATTATTTTAAGTTCTCTTATTAGTATTTTTTATACTCCAATGTATATGAAATATTTAGGAACAACAGATTATGGAATAAATTCGTTGGTTCAATCAATCATGGGATATATAGGAATGTTAAATCTTGGACTAGGAAGTGCAATGGTTAGATATACTGTAAGATATAGAACAGAGGGGAAGATAGAGGAAGAAAAATCTTTAAATGGAATGTTTTTAGTAATTTTTTCTGTAATAATGTTAGTAAGTATTTTTATAGGAATATATATTTACTATGCTCTTCCTAATATGTTTGCTGAAAAATTTACAGTAGAAGAGTTAATAAAGACTAAAAAAGTCTTTGTAATAACAATGATAGGAACTGCTGTGTCTTTTCCAGTTAGTGTATTTTCAACAAATATAAGTTCAAGAGAGAGATTTTTATATCAAAGAATATTAGGACTAATAAGATTATTGATAACTCCAATAGCAGGAGCTATTTTGATGGTAAATGATTTTGGAATAGTTGCAGTAGTATCAGTAACTATAATTTTAGGTTTAATTACTAATATTTTTGATATTATTTATGCTTTTAAAATAGGAATGAGATTAAAATTTAAAAATTTTGATTTTGAAATTTTAAAAGATATTTCTAAATACTCTTTCTACATCTTTTTAAATATTATTATTGATAGAGTTTATTGGGGAACAGATAGAATAATAATAGGAAAGTTTATTGGTCCTTTAGCAGTAGGAATTTATTCAATAGCCTCTGTTTTTAATAATATTTATATGAGTTTATCAACAGCTATATCAGGGGTACTTTTTCCAAGAATAAATAAATTAGTAGTAGAAGAAAAATATGAACATCTTTCTGATATGTTTATTAGAATAGGAAGAATACAATATATATTATTAGGTTTAATTTCATCAGGATTTATAATTTTTGGAAATGAATTTATATACTTATGGCTTGGAAAAGGATATGCAGAAGTGTATAAAATAGCATTATGGATAATGATTCCTTTAACAATACCTTTGATTCAAAATACAGGTATAGCAATAATGCAAGCAAGGAATCAGCATCAATTTAGATCAGTGGTATATTTTTTTATTGCTATTTTAAATATAGTAGTTAGTATTTTATTAGTAAAAAATTATGGAGCAATAGGTTGTGCTATTGCAACAGGAATATCATTTACTTTAGGTAATATAATAATTATAAATATATATTATTGGAAAAGAGTTGATATAGATATTCCATTATTTTGGGCAAATATTTTTAAGATGAGTATACCAGTTGTAATTACGATGATTATAGGGTATGTCTTAAATCATTTTATTAATGAATATAGAATAGCAACTTTTATTTTAAAAGGAAGTATATATGTAATCATATATGCAATTTTAATGTGGTTAATAGGAATGAATAGAGAAGAAAAAATAGAAATTTTAAATCCAATAAGAAAAGTACTAGGAAGATAATATTAGGGGTATAAATTATGTTAGCAGTATTAAATATGATAATACACCATATAAATAAAAGTATAGATGAATATTCTATATCAATAGGTATATTTATTACTATTATAATTTATATTTCAGAAAAAATAGGGTTTAAGAAATTTATTTTTGAAATTAAAGAAAAATTTATTAAAGATTATTCATATAAATGGAAAATTTTATTTTATACCTATTTTTATTTTATTTTGAAAAAATCTTTATTAAATAGATCAAAGGGAATGAAAAATAGTTTAGAATTTGCTTTTAAAAGAGATTGGTTATTTTTAGTAAAAGATACTTGGTCAAGAGTTCAAGCGATGGAAAATATACTATTTTTTATTCCAAGTTCATTATTTTTTACTTTAGCTTTTTTCAATGAAAAAAAATTTGAATTGAAGTTGTTAAAAAAGGTAGGCAAACTTTCATTTTTATTGTCATTGTTTATAGAATTAACTCAACTTACCTTGACTATTGGAACATTTCAATTATCAGATGTAGTATATAATACTATAGGAGGAATTATTGGATATATTTTAGCTATTTTAGTTAATTGTATAAATAATTTTATAGAGAAAGAGTATTTGAAAGGAGAGAAAATGAAAAAAGTAACTAAAGCAGTAATACCAGCAGCTGGATTGGGAACAAGAGTATTACCAGCAACAAAGGCTCAACCAAAAGAGATGCTTGTAATAGTTGATAAGCCATCACTTCAATATATAGTTGAAGAACTTGTTGAATCTGGGATAACAGATATAGTAATAGTAACAGGAAGAAATAAAAATAGTATTGAAGATCACTTTGATTTTTCATATGAGTTAGAAAATACTTTACAAAAAGAAAATAAGATAGAACTTCTTGAAAAAGTGGATAAAATTTCATCAATGGCAAATATCTTTTATGTAAGACAAAATCATCCATTAGGATTGGGACACGCTATTTTAAAAGCTAAGCCTTTTATAGGAGATGAACCTTTTGTAATAGCTCTTGGTGATGATATTGTATATAATCCTGAAAGACCAGTGGCTAAACAATTAATAGAAAATTATGAAAAATATGGTGCCAGTATTGTAGGGTGTCAAGAGGTAGCTTTAGAAGATGTTTCAAAATATGGAGTTGTGAAACCTACTGAGAACTTAGATGAAAATACAGTTGCAATAAGTGACTTTGTAGAAAAACCATCAAAAGAGGAAGCACCTTCAAGATTAGCTTGTTTAGGAAGATATCTATTAGATGGAAAAATATTTAATTATCTTGAGGAGACAAAAGCAGGAAAAGGTGGAGAGATTCAACTTACAGATGCAATTTTAAAGATGCTTCAAGATGGAGAAAGAGTAGTTGCCTATGAGTTTCAAGGAAAAAGATATGATATAGGGAATAAGTTTGGTCTTTTAAAGGCAAATATAGAGTTTGGATTAAAAAATGATGAGACAAAAGAAGAATTAAAAAATTATCTAAAAACATTAAAATTAGATTAAAATGATAAAATAAAATAATAAAAAATATTTGGAATATTTAGTAAAATGACGTATAATAATAAGGAGTATTATTGTCAATAAAATTTATTATTATATAAGGAGAAAAAGTTAGATGAGACATGAGTATGATCAAAGAGATTACTATGATGATGAAGAGGATGGTGGATTAGATCTAGTCGACCTTATTTTTGCTACTATTAGACGTTGGAAATTGATAGTTTTAATAACAATTCCAATAGTGTTAGCTGGAGTATTTTTCGCAGCTACTAGACCAACAGTTTATACAGCAACAGTTACAATGATGGTAACAAATCCAGAAGAAACTACAACTATGGGTGGAGCAAATTTAGAAGTAAGTAATAATCTTATAGTTACTTATACACAACTTGCTAAAAGTAAGGATATTATGGCTAGAGTAATAAGTAAATATGATTTGCCAGATTCTCCAGAAGGTTTAGCTAGTAAAGTTACAATTTCACCAGTATCAGGAACAAGTTTTTTAAAAATTTCATATAAAAATAGTGAATCACAACTTACAGTTCCTGTTATAAATGAGATTGCAAATGAGTTTATTTATAAGATAGCTCAAGTTGTTAGATTGAGGAATATTTCTATATTAGAAAATGCAACAGCACCATATCAACTACCTAAAAATAGAGGAATAATAATTATAGCTTCTATAATTTTAGGGTTAGGATTAGGATGTGGAGTAGCAGCTCTTATAGAGTTATTACATAGAAAGCTTAGAAAATCTAATGATATAGAAAAGGTATTAGGTGTAAAAATGCTAGGAATGATACCTGAAATTGAAGTAGCTAAGAAAGGAGAAGAGAGTCATGAGTCATAGAAGTATATTTTTTGTAACAGATAATAATTTACAGATAACAGAGGCTTTTAGAACTTTAAGAACTAACTTAGCTTTTTTAAGAGAGAAACAAGAAGGGAAAACTCTTCTTTTTACAAGTTCAATTCCAGCAGAGGGGAAATCATTTGTAGCTTCTAACTATGCTGCAAGTTTAGCAATAGCTCATAAAAGAGTATTATTAATAGACTGTGATATTAGAAGACCTAGAGCACATGAAAGTTTTGGTATAAAGATAGAGAGAGGATTAGAAAGCCTTTTAACACATGATGTTCCAGTAGATTCTCTAATAATGAAAAATATTCTACCTAATTTAGATCTATTACCTACTAAAAATATGAGACATAATGTTACAGAACTATTTTTAAGAGATAAAATAAAAAATATGTTGAAATATTTAGAAAATAGATATGATACTATTATTCTAGATACTCCACCATTAGCAGTAGCTTCAGATGCAGCAATTCTATCAAAAGCAGTAGATGGAGTAGTAGTAGTAGTAGGATATGATCAAGTTGCAAAAAGAGAGCTAGAGTTTACAAAAGAGATGTTAGATAATGCAGGAGCTAATATCTATGGATTTATAGTAAATGGTGTAGATAAAAGAGGAATGTCTTATGGAAACTATGGATACTATACAAACTATTACTCTTATTACCAAGAATACTATAGTGAAGATGGAGAGAAAAAGAAAAGAAAAATATATAAGCAGAAGAATAAATTTAAAGCTTTTGTAGAAAGAGTAAAAGAAGCATACAAGAAACATTTAAGTGGAGATATTAAGAGAAGAAGATAGGTGAAGAAATGGTAGATATACACTCTCATATACTTTTTGGAGTAGATGATGGAGCAAAAGATATAGGGGAAAGTATAGAACTTTTAAAACAGGCAGTGTCAGTAGGATATACAGATATTGTCTGTTCTTCGCATTATTATATAGGACTTTATGAAAATAATAGTTATTTAAATAATTTTAATCTTTTAAAAGAAGAAATAAAAAGATTAGAAATACCAGTAAATATATATTTAGGAAATGAATTTAATTTAGATTCTGAGTATTTTTCACATAGAGAGAGAATAAATAGGATAAATAATAGTAGATACTTTTTAGTAGAGATTAAATCTAATATAATCTATTCTGTTTGTAAAGAATTTTTTCAAGAACTATTAAAAAAAGGGATAACTCCAATATTTGCCCATGTAGAAAGGTATAATCAAATAAGGGTAGAAGAGTTAATAGAACTTTCTAAAATAGGAGTGGTTCTTCAAATGAATTTAAGATCAGCAGTTGGAGATTTGCCTAAAGCTAAATATCTACTAGAAAATAGATATATAGATGTAATAGCTACAGATACTCATAAGTATGGAAAAAGAGATTATAATATAAAGGAAAAATTAAATAAATTAAAATCAGTTGTAGGAGATGAATATTTTCAACTTCTTACAGAGATAAATCCAAGAAAAATAATAAATAATGAAGAGATATTGAAACTAAAAGGAGAGAGAGATGGAGTTAAGAAAATTAGTGGGAATAACAGCATTTTTAGCAGTTTGTGGAGCAAGCTTTGGAGCAGAAACTCTAGGATTAAATGAGATCTTAGATAGAGCTAAAACTTCAAATCCAAGTGTAAAGATTCAAAAAATTAGTACTGAAGAGATGAGAAAACAAAAAGATAAAGCTTGGAAAAACTATGTATTACCACCAATAACTTTAGATGATTCAGATGAATGGGATGTAGTAAAAAAATATGGACTAGGAGTTAAAAGTTTAGAAGTATCAATGAATGTTTTTGAAGGTGGAAAAAGTATTTATGGATACAAAACTTTAAAATCTCAATTAGCTAAATCTGAAAATCAAGAGATATTAACAGAGATAAATGCACAAGAAGATGCAGTTGCAGCATATTTTGCAGTTTTAAATGCTCAGAAACAAACAGAAATTACAGAGAGAGCTATAAAACTATTAGAAAAACAAAAAGCAAGAGTTTGGGATCTATATAGTAATGGGAAACTTGTACCAAAATCTGAATATTTAAAAATAGAAGCTGATATTGAAAATAGTAAAGTATTAATTCTTGAAAATAGACAAGAGGAAGAAAATACTATGGGGATATTAAATAAAATACTAGGATATTCTCTTGATAATAACTTAAATCTTAAAGATTTTGATCCAGAATTATACTTAGCATCAAAGGCTAATGTAAAAAATGGAGAGAAGAAACAGGTAGAAAATACACTACTTGGACAAAATGAGAAACATAATTTAGATATAGCTGAATATAATGTAAAATTAGCTCAAGCTGAGTTATATCCACGTATTTATACAAAATATGTTCATGATTTCTGGGAAAGAGATAAAGAAGATGGACGTAGAGATATTGACGAAGATAGATTTGAGTTAGGATTTAGTTGGACATTTGAATGGGGTGGAACTTTAGATGAGATAGCATCTAAAAAGAAAGCTTTAGAGCAAGCTCAAATTAAGTATGATGATAATATTAAAGGTATAACTTTAGAGATGAGAAATCAACTTAATACAGTAGAAGCACTATATGGAAAAGTTCAAGCTATGAAAAAGAGAGTTGACTTATTAAAAGAGAATACAAATATTGATAGTATGAGATATGAAAATGAACTATTAAGTACATTTGATTATCTAAACTCAGTTGATAATTATAGAAATGCACAAGAGCAATATTATAGAACTCAAAGAGATTTAGTTTTAGCTGTAATAAGATATGAAAACCTATATAGATAATTAGGAGAAAATAGATGAATAAAAAGATGATAAAAATAGCAGCAATTGTAATAGTAGGAATTGCAATTGTAGGTTATGGAGTACATAAATTAAATGTATTTGGTACAACAGAGGTAAAGGTAGTTAGTGTTGCAAAGGGATATCTGTCTGATACTACTGTTTATACTGGAATGGTTACTCCTGGAGAGGTAAAGCCTATATATGTTGATTCAGCAGCGATAGTTGAAAATATATATATTAGAGTAGGAGAAGAAATTTCAAAGGGAACAGAGTTAATGTCTTTTAGTAATCAAAGTATAGTTGAAAATGAAAATGCTCTTAAAATAAATGAACTAGATATTAAAAATGTTGAACTTCAAATAAAAGACCAAGAATCTGGAAGTATGAAGCTAGAGCTTGATAATAGACAGTTAGAGATAAAAAACTTAGAGGAACAGATAAAAGCTGATCAAAGAAAACTACCAGTTCTAATAGAAGAAAATAGAATAGCAAAAAAGAAAGCTGACACATATATGAAACTTTTATCTAATGATGGAGTATCAGCAACTGAAGCTAGTGCAATGAATACAGCTTCTAATAGAGCAGAAGCAGAGTTAGAAGATTTAAAGACTTCTTTAACTTTAAATAAAGAAAAGTATCAACTTATGGTTAGTGGATATGAAAGTTTAAAAAGAGAACTTAATATAAGTAGAGCTCAATTAGATTCACAACTTGAAAAATTAAAATTAACTAATGAAACTTTAAAATTAAGAGATAAACAGTTAAGAGAGCCATTTATTTCACAAGTAGAAGGAATAGTAACAGGGATAGATGTAAAAGTTGGAGGAACAGTGGCTCCAGGTCAAAGAATTGTTTCTGTTGCAGTACCTGGTGAAAGTAGAGTTGTATTAGAACTACCTACTTACCAAGTTGGAAGTATAAAAAAAGGTGACTCAGCCTATGTTATATCTAGAGAGGGAACAGAAGAAAAAAGATATAAAGGGATAGTTGAGAAATCCTCTTCAACAGCAGTATCAAGTAACTATGGAAGTAATAAAGTAATATCTGTAGAGATACTTGTTACAGAGAAAAATGATTTAAGACCAGGATTTGTAGCTGATGTAGAGTTAAGTGGAGAAGCAAAAACAGATGTGCCTCTTATAAATAGTTTCTCAGTAATTGAGGAAAATGGGGAACATTATGTATATATCAATGAAAATGGAAAAGCAAAGAAACAAAAGATCAAAGTAGGAGCTAGAACAGCAAATAGCTATGAAGTATTAGATCTTCCAGTAGGAACAGAGGTTATAGTAAATCCATTTAAAGTTAGAAATGGAGAGAAAATAAGGATTGTTGATTAAGATGAAAATGAAACTATGGTTTGCATATAAGTTGCTTATAGGAAATTGGAAAAGAGCTATATTTCCACTTTTAGGAGTAACAGGGGGAGTAATAGCTTTGATAATGTCTCTATCCTTGGGAGCAGGGGGAGAGAAAATAATTTCTAATGATCTTTCTGTTATGAGTGATAATAGAATAATGGTTGGTGGAGCCAATATGGATATGAGAGATATGCAAATTATAGAGGGATATCCAATGGTGCAATATGCAGTATTTCCAGAGGCAAGAATAGAAACTGGAGGGAATATATTTAGAGGATATTCTCCAAAGGCTCTTGCAGTTTTAGGACTTAATCAATTAAATGATAGAGAAGTTATTTTAGATAAAAATCAGTTTCCTGAGAGTAAAAAAGGGGATAAAATAAGAGTATCTATTAATAATAGAGAATATGAATTCATAATTAGAGATATTTATGAAGAGAAAAATCCCTTTGAACTTATGAAACAGGGAGATAGAATAATTATTTCTCAAAGCTATTATCAGAGACTTTTTGAAAGGTATACATACAGGCAACTAATAGTGGCATTTGATAAAAATGAGGATGTTGAAGAGTATATACCATATATTTTAAAAAAGTTTAATCAAGATAGAGGAGGATTTGAAAGAGTAACTCTTTTAGAAACTCCAGAAGTATATAAAAGAATAGTGAAAATTCAAAAGTTAGTAAAAAATGTTTTAGGATTATTATCAGTTATCTCTTTATGTATAGGTGGATTTGGAATAATGAATCTAGTTGCTAGTGGAGTAAGAGCTAGGATAGGACATATAGGAATAATGAGAGCAATAGGAACTCCTAAAAAAGATGTAGTAAGTATATTTTTAATAGAGGGAATAATAATCTCAATCATAGGATCAATTATTGGAATAATTTTAGGAAGTATAATTTCTATTATTTTAGGAAAATTGATAGCTATAAAACCAGAATTTAATATTTTTCAGATAGTTTGTGCTATGGGATCTTCTGTAATACTGGGAGTTGTTATGGGAATATATCCAGCAGCAAAGATTGGGAAGATAGATATAATACAAGCTTTAAGAGAAAATTAAAAATAGTCTAGGAGGGAAAATAATTGAAAGGAAAAATTTTATTAGGAACATTTATTTTAAGTTCATTAGCATTTGCTAATGGTATGGAAAATGCTGCTTCATCAGCTGCAATATCTTCTAATCAAGCTAGAACAGATAAAGGAATTTTCTATATAGCTAAAGATTTCTCTGAAATGTCTGCATTACCAGGATTTACTCTTAGTGCACCAGCAGGACTTGTTCCAGGAGCAGGAGTAATGTTTGGAGGAGTTTCAGGAACATATAACAGTGTAGAACATGCTGATGGAGCTATGGGAGTTGGATTTGGTTATGGAAATCCATATGAAACATTAGGGGGAGCAATCTCTTTATCTCTAGGAAGTATAAACCCAGATGATGGAGGAGCTTTCAACAGAGGAAACTTAAATGTTTCATTAGGGCATACATTTAAAGAGTATGGATTTGGAGTTGCAGTAGGAATGTCAGGAGCTACATTATGGCATGATAATAGTGAAGATGATATAGATCCAAGTTTCTATGGTTCAGTTACTAAATTATTACCAAATGATATAGCACCAATTGCAATAACAGCAGGATTAGGAAATAATGCTTATGCAGATACAAATGAATCAGGAGATAAAAAAGATAAAGTTTATGGATTTGTATCAGGAGCAGTATATATTTTACCACAAGTAAGTTTAATAGCTGACTATACTTCAGGGGTAACAAGTGTAGGAGTAGGGGTAGTTCCATTCCCAAGCTTACCAATAACATTAACAGCTGGAGCTTATGATATAACTAAAGAAGGAGTACATGAAGAAGTATCTTTCATTGGTGGATTATCAGCAGCTTATGTATTCTAATTTTAAATTTATGGAGGTAAAAAAATGAAAAAATTATTAATAATGGTTTTTGCAGTATTAACAGTTTCTGCTTTTGCTGCTGAAGAAAAAAATGAAAAAGAATCTCATGCTGTAGAAAGTAAAAGAATTGAAGAAACTCATATATTAGAAAATAAAGATATTGCTAATGTAAGAGTTCAAGAAGTTAGCTTAGGAGAATCTTTTATGGCAGCATTTGGAATGTCAGAAAATAGTAGTTCAGCAACAACAAATACAGCAAATGGATCAACAGCAACAAATGCAGCTGTAACTAACTCAAATAATAGTGTTACAATAATAACACCATATGGAAAATATTAATCTTTAATTATTAAATAGATAGGAGAAAGGAATTGTTATAAGCTATAATTTTAGTTTATACAGTTCCTTTTTTATTATAGTTTTCATAAAATATGGTATAATATATAAAAGTTAAGTATATATTTAAAGTTAAAGGTGTAGTGAGAAAAATGAAAGTAAAAAAAATAGAAATAAGTGATTTTTTTTCTGAAAACAAAGAGAAAATATATATGAAGAGGGGAGATGAGATTATAGAAATAAGAAAAAATTTTCATCCTCCAAAAAATGCTGAAAAAGATGAGATATATATTGAAAATGAAAAAAATGACTATATTAAATATTCAGAAACTAAAAATGGTTGTTCAGAGTGTTACTTTGAGAAAGAAAATAAGTGTTCAAAGATAAGAAGGAAGAAGTGTTCTAAAGATAAGGTATGTTTTATAAAAATTGAGGAATATGAAATTCTTTTTGATGATAAATTAGTAAAAAATACATTTGATTACCTTAGATATCCTAACTTAAAAACAGAAATAAATGAATTAGATAGTGGAGAGCATTTTATTTTAGAAGATTAATAAAAGAATAAGAAAGTGAAGAGGAAGTTACAATTTTTAGATTATTTAGAAAAACTTTATAAATTTCTTAGCTGGAATAGAGATTTTAAGATTTCTGAGCATTTATTTCCTATAATTATTGATGAACTATTATAAAAAGAAAAAGTGACAGTTAATGTAATGAAAACTTATGATAAATGGATTGGAATAACTTATGCAGAGGATATAGAATTAGCAAAAAAGTTTTAAAGATATTATAGCAAAAGGAATTTATAATGCTGATTTGTGGAGTAAAAAGTAAATATAAATTTATTTAATAGAATATTAAAATTGACAATAAGAAGTTGTTTTCTGACATCTTCACTTAAAAAATAGTTAAGATGTAGATTTGGATGTATAAAATATATCATTTAGAAAATAGTATGATGGAATTTATGGTATACTATGAAAAATAATTAGAGGACATGGTAAGAAAGGGTTAAAATGTTTAAAATTGACAGAGATTCAAAAGGGAAAAAAAGAGCAGAGTCTCATATAATTGGAGAAAGGGGAATTAATGTATTAAGAGAAATATTTCCAAATAATTGGGTTATTAGAGAATATAATCCAGATTATGGAATAGACTTATCAGTTGAATTGTTTGATGAGAATTATAGAACTAAAGGTGAACATATATTATTTCAAGTTAAAGGAACTAAAAAATTAAATAAAAAGACTCTAAAAATTTTTTCGAGAAAAAATGTGGAAAAGAGTTATGAAATAGATAATAAGAATTATATTGAAACTGATGTCATACAATATCCAATAGATATAGATCTACTTGTAACTGTGGAGAGAATGGGAGGAGCTATACCTGTTTTATTATCTGTGGTAGATATTAATCAAAAAGAAGCTTATTTTATTTGTCTTAATGATTATATAGAAAAAGTACTAATTCCAAAAAATCCTGATTTTTATTCTCAAGAAAAAATTACTATATACATTCCAATAGAAAATAAAATAAATACTAATAAAGGAAGAAAAATTATTGAATGGTATGGAAAAAGAGCAAAATTATATGCTTTTTTTAATAAAGTTGATTATCAATTAAAAGAATTAGACTATCATACAAACTTAGAATATATTGATTTAACAAATCATTTTTTTAAAATTTTATCTAGATTAGATATTTGGTCTGAAGCTGAAGATTTATCGATGTTTAAAATTTTAATAAAAGATATAGAGTACTATCTAGAGAAAGGAATAACTAGAATAGGAGAAAAAGAATTAGAATACGCTTTAAAAAACGAAAAAGATATTAATAGTCCGATTTATGAAGCAACATATTGTGTTGGGAAAGTTTCATATAAAGAAGCTATTTTAGTTCAAGAATTACATCGTTTATGGGAACAATTAAGTTTGATAGGAAATATTTTTGAAGAAAATTATAAAGAGATGTATTTGCCAGCTTTTCTATATTTTTTATTAAGTAATAATGATGATAATAAAAGTAAATAAATTTTATATTATTTTCTTATTACCTCTTAATATTATAACTGATATAATAAAATGGTTCTTGGAAATTTTTGGTGATTCTTTATTAAAAGTAATATAAATTCATGATATAATAATTTCGAATCTGTTAACTTGGAATGAAAAAAAGGGAACAGATATGAGAATTGGAAAATAAATAATTTGTCTGAATTAATTTTTCTAAAAAATTGTAATACAAAAAAACATAGATGTCTATGTTTTTAAAAATAGTATTAATTGTTTAAAATTTTTAGTACAACAATAATCCTTTTCTTTGGATTTCTGTATATTCTACTCCTGCGACTCTTGCTGGTGTTTCATTGTTTAAACTTGAGTGAGGAAGAATATAGTTGTAAAAGAAGAAAAAGCCTTGTAATATAGCTTCAACACTTTCTTTTACCTTTACCCATGGAAAGTTCTATACTTGTGCTTTAATCTTTTAAAAAAGCTTTCTATCAGGTTATTCGTAGTTTCATCATACCAAGATTGTACCTTTAGGTGTTTTGAACCTTCAAAAACAACTTTGATCGCTTGATTGTAACTAGGCAATCTATCTGATACTATTGTTGAAGCGCTTCCAAATCTTTCTTTTACTTTAGAAAAGAGATGAAAAGCAGAAGTAGCTTCTCTAGATGTTGTTAAATACCAATCAATCACATAATGGGTTTCAGAATCAATTAAAGTCCAGATATAGTATCTTTTACCTGCGATTTTGATAACAGTTTCATCAACATGCCATTCATCAGATAGGTTTAAATCTTTAGAAATATATTTTTCTGTAAGCTCTTTAAATATGGCACCAAATCCTTTAATCCACTTGTAAATAGCAACATGTGAAATCTTAAAGGATTTAATATCAGCAAAATGTTTAGCAATATATCTAGTAGAACAAGCGCCACCAAAATACATAAAAAGTGCTTCAATAACTAAATTAATGTTAGTTCTTAATCTTTTAAGATTAATGGCATTTGGTAATTTAGCTGCTTCTTTTAAGAAAATAGAAGGTTTAATATTACATTTTTTAGAGTTACAAGTAAATCTAGAATAAAATTCATAATCATGGTGTAAATATGTGGAAGCTCCACATACAGGGCATTTAGGATATTTAGAAGAAGGAATCTTCTTAGGTTTACCAGGTGTAAATTGGTGTAAGCATCTATGAGATTTACATTGGTACTTTTGAAAGCCATCTTTATCTTTACCATAATGATAAAGATTTTTAGAAAAACATTTGGGACAAATAATATTATTAATCATAGTTAATAACTGCTCCTTTTCTTATTGTATTCCTCAAAAATTAGGGAGGAAAAATAATTCTGGACAAATTATTATACTACAAAGGATTAGGAGTGGTTCATATAAATTTAAGTTAACAGATACATAAATTTTAAATGGAGGTGTAAAAATAAATATTTTTATATTTATTGAATTAAAATGAATAATGAAACGAATTTAATACAAGAAACTGACTATAAAAAACATATTGCACAAACAAGAAGTTTAGATATTTCCTTTAATGAATTAGCAGATATGTATTCTGAAAATGAGTTAATAATAAACCCGGATTATCAAAGACTTTTTAGATGGAATAATGAAGAACAATCAAGATTTATAGAGTCATTAATTTTAGAATTACCAGTTCCACCTATTTTTGTAATTGAAAATCAAGATGGAGTTTATGAGTTAATTGATGGCTTACAGAGAGTTTCTTCATATTTAAATTTTAGAGGAGATTTAAATTTTGACTATGAAGACGAAAATCAAAATAAAAGTCATGAAAAAAAATTAGTTTTAAGAGGATGTGATATAGTAGAAAAACTAAATGGTTATACATTTGATACCTTACCTAAAACATTACAAATAAAATTGAAGAGAAATTTTATTAGACTGGAAGTAATTAGTAAAGAAAGTGATCAAGAATTAAAATATCATATGTTTAAAAGGTTAAATAAAGGTGGAGAAAAATTAAGTGATCAAGAAATAAGAAATTGTACAATTAGAATTCTAAGTGATGAATTATTAAATTTTATTATTAAGTTATCAAATTATCCTTCTTTTAAAAATACTATTAGCAAAATAGCTGTAGAGGAGATTAAAAAGAAATATGATCACGAATTAGTATTAAGATACTTTGCTCAAAAAAATGATGTAGAATCATATTCAGGAAGTTTAAATGAATTTTTAACAACTTTTATGGAGAAAGTTGCAAAAAATGAGATTAAATTTGATTATGAAAAAGAAGAAAAAATATTTAAACTTACTTTTGATTTTTTATCTAAATGTATGGGAAGTGACATTTTTTCAACAATGAAATCATCAGGAAGTTCAAGTGAAAACTTTGTTAAATATTATTATGATGCTTTTACAATGGGAGTTTCCAAAATTGTACAAGAAAATATTTTAGATGTAAATAAAATTGAGCATTTAGAGAAAATTCAAGAAAAATTTAAAAATTTAAAAGATAAAGATACTATTGAAGGCAGTAAATTATATTCTAAAAGAACTGGAAGTAAAACTAACTTAATATCAAAACAAAAAATAGTATTTGAATATTTAAGGGGAATCAATGAATAATGATTATTCAAATTTTAGAGAAGAACTTGAAAAGAAATTATTGGAATGTACAGAAGAAGTAAATTTCTTATATAATAATATGATAACTGAAAAACAAAATAAAACATATATTTTTTCTAAAAGTTTATTTTTGTTATTATATGCTCATTATGAGGGATTTTGTAATATGTTATTAAAATCTTATATTCAAGAAATAAATTTACAAAAGTTAAAGAGAAGAGAGGTTATAGAACCTCTTATTGTAGCAAGTATGAATCGAATTTTTAATAATTATGAAAATATTTCTAGGAAAAATGATCTGTTAAAAAAGAATTTTCCTGATGATTCAAATTTACATAATTATTACAGAAGAATAGATTTTATAACTCAATTTGATAAATTTTTAGAAGAAATAGTTAAAATAGAAGATAAAGTTATTAACACAGAATCAAATTTATCTGTACAAGTATTGGAAAAAAATTTATATAAGCTAGGATTAAAATTAGAATTAACTAAAGATGAAAAAGTTCATATTACAAAATTATTAATGATAAGAAATGATATAGCACATACTGGAAGTAATAAGATATTGGAAAAAGATTTTGAAGAAAGAAATAAAATTATAAGAGAAATTAAAGAAGATATTTTTAAGTTGATGGAAAATTTAATAGTACTTACATATTCTTTTTTAAATGAAAAGAAATATTTAAAAAATGAAAATTAAAGAATAAAAGTAGTCGTTTGATTATAAAATAAAAAATTATTATAGAAAAATTAATCAGTAACTACTCAGCTATATGATTACAAAATATAGGCTCTTTGTCAAATAGTGTTGGTGGAAAAAACAAATAAATTTTCAAGTAACTC